>WBZM01001581.1_pt1 | contig 21946 bp, 18 predicted proteins | sample 5204271 | NCBI WGS metagenome assembly WBZM01 (sample SAMN12344346, study PRJNA552823) | activated sludge metagenome | biome: Activated sludge suspended growth; feature: Nitrification reactor; material: Wastewater; isolation source: activated sludge from nitrification reactor of wastewater...
CGTCTCTGTCGTAAACGGACCGCACTCGTAGCCCAGTTGCATCCGGCCGGTGGCATCCTGGCCGACTCGGCCGACGGCCGGGTCCTTGATCGAGGAGATCACCTCGTCGAAGTGCATCCGGTTGTTGCGTTCCTTGGTACGTCCGCCACTCAGCCGGCCGAAGTAGTTGACTTCGACCACCTTCGTCGCATCTGCGGGATCGCAGCTCAGGTCCGCAAAGGGCAGCTCCTCGCCGGCGCCGCTGACCGCGATCGGACAGTAGTCGAATCCCAGTTTGTCGCCCGGCAACTCCACCCAGCGCTTCTGCAGAATGGGTTGCCCGGTGACGGCATCGCGCTTGATGTGGATCAGGTCGCCGAACACGTCGCCGCATCCCGAACCACCGCCCTCTCCCTGTGCCAGCGCGAGCGCCGGCACGGTGGACAGAAGGAGAATCAGCCCAAGCCGGCGGGCTGGACGACTCGTGATTCTTGTCATGATCGCTCTCCATGAAGGTGTCGAGCCGGTACTCCCCGCGGGAGCCCGGGCTCACAGCCATGACCAGGCGTCGCGACTTTGAATCGAACTGGACTTGACGCCCCAGCTTCCAGCTCGCCTTGACGTCGGCGTGCGCCGGAACCGGTCCACCGACCGGGCGCCGCCTCGATTGCCCCTATCCGAAACTTGTACGCCGCCGTCCTTAAGGAACGCTCAAGAGGCGTGAGCACGGACCGTTCGTGCCGCCGCAGGCCAGGCAGTCATCATTGCAGGCCGCGAGCAGGCTGGATGGGACTCGTTCCCGTCCGTCTGGAGTGCCGGCGGCGGCATGGATTCCCGGACGCGCATGCCCGGCGCGATCCGGGGAGAGAAGGTCGCACTGCCGCTTGAGGCTCCCTTCAGATTGGCGACGTAACGTGGCGCTGGAGGCAATGCAGCGAGCGCGACGCAGCGCTCGAGGAGGGCCATCATGAACAGCCTCGTCCATCGCTTCTCGATCCTCGTCGCGGCCGCGCTCATCGCCGGACTGACCGCGTGCGGCGGCGACTCGCACGACGACCGTGAGTCCAATCCGGTACCGGAGACAGGCGTCCTCAGTGCGGGTGTGATCACGGGCTTCGGCAGCATCTATCTCAACGGCATCCGCTACGACACGAGCGCGGCGCAGGTCTCCGTCAATGGCGTGGCCGCTGCCGAGTCCGAGTTGAGAGTCGGGCAGTTCGTCCAGCTGCGGGGTCACGCGCATGGCGTGGCTCGCAACGCCGACGTCATCCGATACCACAATCTTCTCGAGGGGCCCATCACGGCCATCGACGCCGGTGCGAGCTCGTTCGTCGCGCTGGGGCAGACGGTACTCGTGACGTCGCAGACGTCACTGGGCGACGAGATCGTTCCTGCGTCCATCGACGGACTGGCCTCCGGTGACGTGGTGGAGGTCAGTGGACTGGTGTCGACCAGCGGCGTGGTCACGGCCACGCGAGTCGACATCAAGCCGGATGGCGGTCCATTCGACGTGACCGGGTACGTGTCCAATCTGCGTCCGGAGACGTCGCGATTCGATCTCAACGCGCTGGTCGTCGACTATTCCGGTGCGAACATGGAGGACTTCACGGCCGGGCAGCCCGCAGTCGGTGACCTGGTGCTCGTCAAGGGGTCCTCGTTCAACGGGGACGGTTCGTTCGTCGCGATTCGCGTCGAGCTGAGGTCGGACGACTGGCTCGAGCCGAATGCCGGCGACGACCTCGAGATCGAGGGACTGATCTCGGACTTCGTTGCCGCGACGGATTTCAAGGTGGCCGGTGCTCCGGTGACCACGACATCCGCGACTGCGTACGAACACGGGACGGTGGCCGATCTCGCCAACGACGTGCTGGTGGAGGTCGAGGGCATGGCCAACGCGGCCGGGGTGCTGGTCGCGATCAAGGTGAAGTTCAAGGAGAACAGCGAGATCCGGATCGTTGCGCCAATCGACGAAATAGTGGTCGCCGACGGGGAGATCACACTCCTGGGCCTGGCCGTATCAACCGACGGAGACACCCGGTACGAGGACAAGTCCGCGCTGGCGCTTCGCACCCTGGCCCTTGCCGATCTCGTCGTCGGCAACTGGGTGGACGTCCGCGGCTATGAGGAGCCGGCTGGAAGCAATGCAGTCACCGCGACCCGCGTCGTGCGCATCGACTCCTCGGACGCCGTTCGGCTGCGCGGGCGGTACCTTGCCGCGGATCAGCCGGCCTTCCGAATCCTGTCAGTGCCGGTTGCCACGGGCGAAGCCACGCGATTCGTGCTCGAGGATGGCATCCGCCTGACTTCCGCCGAGTTCTTCACCCTGGCGCCTGGACAGATCGTCGAGGTCTGGGGGGCGTGGGGAGCCGGTGTACTCGCCGCGGAACGCGCGGAAATCAAGGTCAACGACGACTGACGGACCATTCGGCGGAACGTCCCGCGCGTCGTTGCAGGGCGGGGAGACCAATTTCCCGCCCTGCCACGGTCCGGGAGCGCCGGAGCAGGCAGTTGCCGACGATACGGATTGCGGTCGGGGCCCGTGCGCGAGCAGATTCGTCCCATGCGCGTCCTCGTCGTTGACGACTCCGAGCGCGTCCGCAAGACGCTGGCGGACGGTCTTCGCACGCAAGGAATGGCCGTCGATACGGCTGCGGACGGGGTCGAGGCGTTGCGCCTGATCAACGGGATGCCGTTCGACGTGGCCGTCCTGGATCTGGTGATGCCGCAGCTCGACGGGATGCAGGTGTTGCGCGAGCTCAGGCCGCGCCAGGTCAAGCCCAGGATCCTGGTGCTGTCGGCCCGCGACCAGGTGCAGGACCGTGTCGACGCCCTGAACCTCGGTGCCGACGACTACCTGGTCAAGCCGTTCGCATTCGGGGAACTGCTGGCCCGGATCATGGCGCTGTCCAGGCGCCGCACCGACGACGCATCGCCGGTCCTGGTGCATGGGCGGCTGCAACTCGACACGGCTGCCCGCGTCGCTCGTGTCGACGATGCCGTACTGACGTTGACTCCCAAGGAATACGCACTGCTGGAGCTGCTCGTCCATCGCAAGGGTCACGTGCTGAGTCGTGCGATCCTCTTTTCTCAGCTCTACGAGAGCAACAGCATGGCCTCCGATACGGTCATCGAGGCCCTGATGTGCACGCTCCGGGGCAAAATGGCCCGGGCCGGGCTGCACAACCTGATCGATACGCGCCGCGGCTTCGGCTATGTCGTGGATTGAGCGGGTCCGGGCATCGCTGCGCGGCAGGCTCGCGCTGGGGCTGGTCGCCGGATCGTGCGTGGTGCTGAGCCTGAGCTTCACGTTGCTGCACCTGGTCATTCGCAGCGAGCTCTACGATCGCGTGGACGACGAGCTGGCACAGCGAATGCACGGTGTGGCGGCATACGCCATCACGCACCGGGGCACCGAGAGCGTCGTGGAGTTCATGCCGCAGTTCCGCGTCAGTGCTCATCGTGACTACTTCCAGATCTGGGATGCTCGCGGGCAGACCCTGGCCCGCTCCGATTCGAGCGCAGGACGGGACTTGCCGCGTCTTGCCTCGGTCGTCGGCATGGCGACGTACCGGGACCTGCTCCTGCCGGATGGTCACCAGGGTCGTGCCATTGCGCAGTCCTTCGCGCTGGCCGCAGGCGATCCGCGCCGGGTACTGACGGTCGTCACGGCTCTCGAAACGGAAAGTCTCGAGGTGCTGGAGCAGCGCATTCATCTGGCCCTGCTGCTCTCGGCAGCCGGCGCGATCCTGGCGATGCTGCTGATTGCGCGGTACTCGGTGATGCGCGGCCTTCGGCCAATGGACGATCTGGTGCGCGAGCTGGAGCATCTCGACCCAGAGCGTCCACCGACGAAACTGCGATTGGGGGCGGTGCCCACGGAGCTTCGTCCGGTCGCCGAGAGTTTCTCGGCATTGCTCGAGCGACTCCTCGAAGCGATCGCTCGCGAAAGACGCTACGCACGCAATGTCGCTCATGAGCTGCGTACGCCGTTGACGGAGATGCGCCTGCTCGCCGACGTCGGCGCAAACCAGGACGATGTCGATGCGACTCGCGCCGCAATGCGCGACATCGGCGTGACGGCGGGGGAGATGGAGGGCATCGTCGAATCACTGCTGGCCATGGCGCGGTACGAGGCGGGCCTGGAGCTGCCGCAGCCGGAGCCGGTGGACCTGTGCGCCGAACTGCGGCGTCAGGTGTCGGGGATGAAGGCGTCTGCGGACCAGCATGCGCTGACGATCGAATGCAACCTGCCCGGAGAGACGTGGGTGCATGCGGACAGCGGGCTGGTACGCCGCCTCCTGGCGAACCTGCTCGGGAACGCCGTCGCGCATGCGCCACGCCGATCGCGGGTCGATGTCTCGCTGGGTGCGGACGGGGAACTGCACATCGCCAATCCTGCACCCCATCTCACCGCGGCCGACGTGCCGATGCTCGGCGAGCGCTTCTTCCGGATCGGCGCCGGGTCGGGCGGCTCGCACGCCGGATTGGGGTTGTCGCTTGCCGCGGCCATGGCCAGGGTCCTGCAGGTGCGGCTGGACATTCGGCTGCGCGACGACGGATGTCTCATCGTATCGGTCGCCGGATTCCGACCGTTGAGCACCGTGCTGGAATCCGGGTCGATCGGACCGACCGAGGACAGGATCGCCTAGGGTGAGCCCGCTTCGACAGGGCATTCGGCCGGCAATGCGGTGGCGCGGCTGCGCCCGTAAGACCGACCGCCATCGAGTGCGCGGTCGCTGCGTTCTCCCGTCGCCGATCGATGTCGCACCCAGGCCTCAATCCCGCTCGGTGCCTGCCGATACTCTGGGCAACGGTCCAGGCCTGAAACGTGGCACGGATATCCGCCGGCGGGACCGGCCTGTGCCTGCGCCCGTCGCCCGCGTGCCGCGTCCTTGCCCGACCTGTGTCCGCGATAGGAGAGTTGCCGGGTGAATCCGCTTCACTTGCTCGGACTGATCGCCGTGCTGGCCCTGCTGGCATATGCGCTCGTCCGCAGGAAGCCCGGCGGCGATTCGTCGGCGGCGCGGACCGACGCGCGATCCGGTGGACGGCCGCGATCGTCACGCACTGCGGTCGACACCGGCGCGGCACTGACGACAGCACCGGCGCCACCCGACGCCGCCCGGGCCGCGCCGCGCCCGGTCATGCCTGCGTCCCTGCGCGAATTCGAGTGGAAGACGGCGGACTCCCTGCCGGAATCGCGTCGGGAGCAGATGCTGGCCGAACTGAAGAAGACGCCGCCGCCCCCGCGTGCCTTCTATCAACTGGTGTCGCAGGACTTCGTCGCCCGGGCCAGTTCGGCCGAGCTGGCCGAGCTGGTGATGGGTGTGCCGATGGCGGCCACCAAGGTGCTGGCCCGCGCCAACTCGGCGTACTACGGCCTGCGGCGACCCGTGGGCAGCCTCGGCCAGGCCATCACGCTGCTCGGTCTGAACACGGTCCGCACCATCTGCCTGCAGTACATGATGGAAGCGTCGTTCAAAACCCATTCTCCCGCGCTGAAGCAGCGCTTCGACCATCTCTGGGCGGGCAGCGCGATAGCCGGCGAGCTCAGCCAGAAGCTGGCCCAGCGACTGCAGCTGCCCGAGGCGAGCGGCCTGGTGACCGAGGTGGCGCTGTCCTCGCTGGGGCATTTCGCGGCTGCGACGCTGATGCCGCGCGAAGGCGACGCCCCGTCGAACCAGAGCCTGCTGGCCCGCACTTGGGCCGAGCAGGCGCAACTGGGGGTGCCGGCCGCGGAGATCGGCGCCATGCTGATGCGCGCCTGGGCAGTGCCCGACGTCCTCGTGGAAGAGGTGCGCGCCATCGACCGCATGCTGGTGACGCCGGCCAGCGGCGTCGATCCGCAAGGCGACCTGCGACTCGCAGTAGCCTATCTCAGTGCGCGCCTCGGTGAGCGCATCGCCCGCGGGGATGCGGTGAATCTCGGCGATTTTGAGCACAGCGTCCTGACCGGTGACGATTACTTCCATCTGCGAGCCAGTCTGCCGCCCGACCCGCACCAGCGTCTGCAGGACGTGCTCGAGTCACCCGAGATCGTGCGCGCCCTGCACGACCTGGTCGAGGCGCTGCGCGAGCCAGGTTTGCGTTGATGACCGAAGCGCGGCGGGTTGCGCGCCGCCCGAGCCAACCGCCGGCATTGACTCGCGCCACCGCTTCGCTCTCAATGCCCGGCCATGACCCGACCCGCTGAAGCTACCTTGCAGGCGACCCTGTCGTCGTCACTGTCTGCCACGCTCGGCCCGCCGCGGCCGTTGTTCTATGCGCACGGTGCGTATCCGTTGGAGGACCTTCCGTCGCACGTGCGCGCGGCCTCGTCCGTGCGCCGGCACGGCAGCCGGCTCGTCATCCTGCAGGACGACGTGAATGCGCTGGCCGTCCTCGACCCGGCCTCGGGCAAGGTGCAATCGCTGCTCTTGCCCTCGGGTCCCGGCGGCGCCCGCGTATTCGACGATGCGCGCGGCACGAAGCGCTTCAAGCTCGATCTCGAGGCGTCCATCGTCCTGCCGGATGGAACGCTGGTCGCCTTCGGTTCGGGGTCCGGCGAGCATCGCGAGAAGATCGTGACGCTGGCGGCGCGCAAGGACGCCTTGCCCCAGTTGCTCAGGGCCGAAGACTTCTACCGTGCCCTGCGGGTGCACGCGGAGGAGCGGGGCGCCCGACTCAACGTCGAGGGGGCCGTCGTCCAGGGAGACCGGTTGCGCCTGCTGCAGCGTGGCGGCGGCAAGCGCGGCGTCGAGCCGTGGAACGCGATCCTCGACCTGCCCCTCGACCCGTTCGTCGGTTGGCTCGACGGCCGCCGAACCTGTCCGCCGGTCGTCCGCATCGTCGAGGTGCGGCTGGGCGACGTGGAGCGCGTCCCGTTCGGATTCACCGACGGTGCCGTGACCGCCGACGGTCGGCTCGCCTTCGTGGCCTGTGCCGAAGACACCGAGGACCCGCTCCGCGACGGCCCCGTGCTCGGCTGCCGATTCGGCTGGATCGACGCCGACGACCGCGCAGCTGTCGTGGCGCCCGTGGTCGAGAGTGACGGCCGGCCGACCTGCCTGAAGCTGGAGGGCATCGAGTCACGGAGCGGCGACGCGCGGGTGTTCGACGTGGTGGCCGACATGGACGATGGCGACCGGCCGGCCGAAATCGCGGAGCTGACGATCCGGGAGTGAAAGCCGCGATGGCGATGACGGTCGGCCTCGACGGCTCGCTCACGGGTGGGCCGCCGGCCGGTCTGACTCGAGGTCAGAGGGTGATCCAGAGCCGGAGCAGGTGGCGCTTGCGGTGCTCTTCCGGGTGGTCCACGTAGTCGGTGCGCGCGTGAATCACGGTGTGGTTCGAAAGCAGTTGCACGTCGCCCGGCTCAAGCGACATGTCGACGTGAAACTCGGTTGAGTCCGAGATCTCGTCGTAGAGGTCGAGGAGCGCGTTCTCGGCGTCGGTCAGGCGCACGCCTTCGTGACGTTGCGACGTGCGGAGGTACTCGGAGTGCCAGAACGTGCGCAGCACGCCGCCCGAGTATCGGCACGGCGGAATCGGCAGCACGCGCATCCCGTTGGCCTCGGCTTCGTCGCGCGTGTCGAGCATGAAGGGCTCGAAGAGCCGCGGCGCGAGGTCGGGCCGGCGCCGCAGCAGTTCGTTGTACACGCTCACCGACGAGGCAATCCGGCTCATCCCGCCGGACTGCGCGGGCTGCAGGCACAGCAAGCCGACCATGTCCGCGGCGTCGCAGTGAAACGGGATGTTCTGGCTGGTCAGGTACTGCCGCACGTAGCGGTCGGTCCGGTCGGCGCCGACGTCGCGCACGTGCCCCAGGAGGTCACCCCGGCGATTCTGTGCGCCGGGCCGACCCAGGTGCTGGCCGAGGCCCCAGAAGAATGCCGACGCCTCGTCCTGCGACCATTCCTGGACCGGCACGCCGCCGATGACCTGCAGGCCGCGGCCGGTGCTCACCTCGTTCCGCCACTGGCGGATCTTCGCGCCGAGCGTCGGCAGCGCGAAGTCCGCGGGCGTCATCGCGGCGAGTGGCAGCGATCGCGCCATCCACGCGTCGACCGCCCGGCGCAGTTCGTCGACTTCGCCGGCGTCCAGGCGCACTCGCCAGGCGCCGTCGTCGAGGTCCCGCCGCTTCCATGCCGCGGGTGAGACGACGGGCGACCGCGCCGGACCGTCGTGCGGCCGGTCGAAGTAGCGCATCGTCTGCTGCAGGAAGGGCAGGTACGCCGGTTCGCTCATCGTCGTCGCCGTCAGCCCGACGGCTTGCGCGCCCGCACGAACGCGCTCATGAACTTGCCGTCGACCCGCGGTGCCAGCGCGGCCGCGTCGAGCCCGCTGGCCGCGATGAACTCCTTCGCGTCGTCGACCCGGTAGACGCGGGTCGGCTCCACGTCGATCGCCGTGAAGCCCGCCGCGGCCAGCTTGTCCCGGTAGACCTGCTCGTCGAGCGCGCCCGCGACGCAACCGACCCAGGCCAGCACGCTGGCTCGGATTTCCGGCTCGATCTCGCCGCGCGTGACGACGTCCGACACCGCGAAGCGGCCACCCGGACGCAGCACGCGGAACGCCTCGCGCAGCACCTGGTCCTTGTCCGCCGACAGGTTGATGACGCAGTTCGAGATGACGACGTCGACCGAGTCGTCCGGCAGCGGGATGTGCTCGATCTCGCCCTTCAGGAACTCGACGTTGGTCGCGCCGGCCTTGCGCCTGTTCTCATTGGCGAGCGCCAGCATGTCGTCGGTCATGTCGAGTCCGTAGGCCTTGCCCGTGGGCCCGACCCGCCGGGCCGACAGCAGCACGTCGATGCCGCCGCCGGAGCCGAGATCGAGCACCGTCTCGCCGGCCTTCAACTCGGCCAGCGCGGTCGGGTTGCCGCAGCCGAGGGACGCGAGCACGGCCGCCTCGGGCAGGTCCCGCGTCTGGCTGGCATCGTAGAGATCGGAGGTGATCGGGTCGCAGCAGGAGGGCGCCGGCCCGCAGCAGGACGACCTGCCCTGTGCGGCGACGACCTTGCGCGCGGCCTCGCCGTACTTTTCCTTCACGACCTGCCTGATGTCGGTGCTCATGGTGCTTCCTTGGGCGTCACGCCCGGGGTGGGGTGCCGGCGGCGGGATCGCCGAACCAGCGTTGCCTGAACTTCAGCGCGACGTTCACGAGAGCGATCATCACCGGCACCTCGACGAGCGGGCCGATGACCGCGGCGAACGCGGCGCCGGAGTCGATGCCGTACACGGCCACCGCCACGGCGATGGCGAGTTCGAAGTTGTTGCTCGCCGCCGTGAACGACAATGTCGCGCATTTCGGGTAGCCCGCCCGGGCGCGGCGGCCCATGGCGAACGACACGAGGAACATGATCACGAAGTAGAGCAGCAGCGGGATGGCGATCCGCACCACGTCCAGCGGGATGGTGACGATCAGCCGGCCCTTGAGGCTGAACATCACGACGATCGTGAACAGCAGCGCCACCAGCGTGATCGGGCTGATCAACGGCACGAACCGCCGGTGGTACCAGTCCTTGTCGACATAGCGGAGCATGACCACCCGGGTCAGCACGCCGGCGATGCACGGTATGCCGAGATAGACGAACACGCTCTTCGCGATCTGCACGATCGAGATGTCGACGACGGACCCGTGCAGGCCGAAGAGCGGCGGCAGCCAGGTGATGAAGATCCACGCATACAGGCTGTAGAACAGCACCTGGAAGATGGAATTGAAGGCGACGAGGCCGGCGGCATACTCCGTCGAGCCCTCGGCCAGTTCGTTCCAGACGATCACCATGGCGATGCAGCGCGCGAGACCGATCAGGATGAGTCCGGCCATGTACTCCGGCTTGTCCCCGAGCAGGGTGATCGCCAGCACGAACATCAGCACGGGGCCGATCAGCCAGTTCTGCACCAGTGACAGCGCCAGCACCTTGCGGTCGCGGAACACGTCGGGCAGGTCCTCGTAGCGGACCTTGGCGAACGGCGGGTACATCATGAGGATGAGCCCAATCGCGATCGGCAGGTTCGTCGTCCCGACGTTGAAGCGATTCACGAAGTCTTCGACGCCCGGCACGAGCCAGCCGATCCCGATGCCGAGCGCCATGGCACCGAAAATCCAGACCGTGAGGTAGCGGTCGAGGAAGGAGAGCCGGGCGGCGACGGTCGTCATGTGCGCGGCTCAGTCGCGCCCGATGGCGAGCAGGGCTTCGCGCAGTTCGGCGTCGGGCATCGTCGCGATCGGCAGCTCGAGCAGCTGGAGCATCCGGTAGCCGATGGCCTGCCGCGTGATCTCGAACGCGCTCGTGCGCGCCGCCTCGTCGCCCGCGACATTGGACGGATCCGGGTATCCCCAGTGGACCCGCACGGGATCGCCGGGCCAGAGCGGGCAGGCCTCGCCGGCAGCGCTGTCGCACACCGTGATGACGATGCGCATGTGCGGCGATCCGGGCCGCGCGAATTCGTCCCAGCTCTTGCTCTGCGCGTCGCTCGTCGAGACGCCGGCGCGGGCGAGCACGGCGAGCGCCAGCGGATTGACTCGTCCGCTCGGGGTGCTGCCGGCGCTGTGGGCCCGGACGTCCACGCCGAGGCGCGCGGCGTGGTGGTTGAGCATGGCCTCGGCCAGCACGCTGCGGGCCGAGTTGTGGGTGCAGAGGATCAGCACGTGCGTCGTCATGCGGGCGTCTCAGCAGGCTCGGCCGGCGGTGGCGGATGGCGTGCACGACGAGCCCTGGCAGCAGTTCTCCGTCATGTACTCCAGCAGGGCGTTCATCGCTGCGTAGTCGGCGCGGTAGATGAGGTTGCGGCCGCTGCGCTCCTGCGAGATCAGGCCGGCGTTGGCCAGCTCCTTGAGGTGAAAGGACAGCGTGGCAGGCGAGACCTTCAGGCGCTTCGCGATCGCGCCGGGCGTGGCGCCGGACGCGCCGGCGACCACCAGTGCCCGGAAGACCCTGAGTCGGCTGGCCTGGGCCAGGGCGGCGAGCGCCCTCAAGACGGCTTGTTCTTTCATTATTCCAAGATTATCGAATGAAATGCGACTATACGCCGGACCCGGGCCGACGGGAAGACTCCGGTGGCCGGGTGTCGTGGACAGCGTCCGGGATCGCCGGCAACATTCGGTCTTCGGTCGAATGCGGCCACGCCCGGCCATCGGCAAGACTTTCACGAGGGGAACACCGTGACACACCTGAAGTCCCGTTCGCAGATCATCTGGGCCTTGCTGGCGGGCGCGGTCGCTCTGCCGGCCGTCGCCTCCGAACCCGTGACGATCGACAATTTCCGTCGCGCGGAGAGCGACCACTACTTCAGGACGTACGTCGACAAGGGTTGCTTCGGCAAGTTCTGCAACGACCGTTCGCCGCCACCGGTCGACCAGCAGAGCGTCATCCGGATGAACCGGGACACCCCGTACAGCGCGGGCGTCTTCGATCTCACGACGCCGCTGACCATCGTCAAGCCCGACACCGGCCGGCGCTTCCAGTCGATGCTCGTCATCAACGAGGACCACTACAACCCGCTGATCGCCTATGCGCCTGGCCGCTACACGCTGACGAAGGAAAGCGTGGGCTCGCGCTACGTGGCGGTGCTGTTCCGCACGTTCATGGACCCGAACGACCCGGCCGACGTGCAGGCGGGGCACGCGGCGCAGGATGCCATCCAGGTGATCCAGGCCGACCCGGGCCGGTTCGAGGTGCCGGACTGGGACCAGGAGCAGCGCGCGAAGCTCAGCGGGCAGCTCGCCGGCCTGTTCCCCTTCGTGCCCGACAGCCGTGGCATGTTCGGCACGAAGGACAAGGTCATTCCCGAGCGTCACCTGATCGGCACGGCGGCGGGCTGGGGCGGCAACCCGCTCGAGGACGCCAAGTACGTCATCGGCGCGGTCCCGGTGCCCGACGGCAAGACCCCCTACGTGCTGACGGTCAAGGACGTGCCGGTCGACGGTTTCTGGTCCATCACCGTCTATAACGACAAGGGCTACTTCGAGGCGCCCGAGAACGCCATTTCGGTCAACAACGTCACCGGCAAGCGCAACGCGGACGGCTCGATGACGATCCACTTCGGCGGCGATCCGAAGTCCAACAATTACCTGCGCATCATGCCGGGCTGGAACTACATCGTGCGGCTGTACCGGCCGCGGTCCGAGATCGTCGACGGCCGCTGGAATTTCCCCGAGGCCGTGCCGGCGCCCTGAGCCGGACGAGCGCGGAGCGCGTCAACGGCAGCCCCTGAGCGGCGTTGTCGGCGTACGGCGCACGAGCCGCAGGGAGTGGCGAGAGTGAGAATTCCTGTCCGGACGAGGGCGATGGGCGGGAGATGGGTCCCGTCTGTCCTGGCGATCCTGCTGGCCGCCTGCGGTGGCGGCGGGTCGGGCGGGTCGGATCCGGCGCCCGAACTGCCGCTGGTGCAGTTCGCGGACCCGGCGCAAACGGTGCTCGAAGGCGACGGGTCGGCGACGGTCACGGTCGAACTGAGCGTGGCCGCCTCGGGCAGCGCCTCGGTCGAGTACGCGCTGTCCGGCACAGCGTCATCCTCGGACTACACGTTTTCGACCGGCACCGTGACGTTCGCCGCCGGAAGCACGCAACGGACGGTGACGATTCCCCTGGCGGACGACGAGGACGACGAGGGCGGCGAGACGCTGGTCCTCACGCTGCGCAATCCGTCGGGCGCGCGACTCGGCACGCGCACCGTGCACGCACTGACCATCGAGGACTGTGCGCCGGCCACGCCGGCCGGCGCCACGCAGGTGCTGACCGACCGCGGCGTCGTCGAGGGCGCGGCATCGGGCGCGGCCCTCGCGTTCTGGGGCATCCCGTATGCGGCGCCTCCCGTCGGCGCAGCGCGTTTCGAGCCGCCCCGCCGCCGCGAGTGCTGGAGCGGCGTGCGGCCCGCGACGGCGCTGCCCGCCGTGTGCCCGCAACTCGAGTACGAGCAGGGCTCCGACGTCGGCACGTATCCCGCGAATGCCTCGGAGGACTGTCTGTACCTGAACGTCTGGCGCCCGGCGTCGAGTGCGCCGCCGCGTCCGGTCCTCGTGTTCCTGCACGGCGGCGGCAACCAGCAGGGCACGTCCACCCAGCTCAATCTCGGCACGCGGATGTACGACAGCGCGTCGCTCGCGCAGCGCGGGGATGCGGTCGTGGTGACGCTGGATTACCGGCTCGGGCCGCTCGGGTTCCTCGCGCACCCGGACCTGCCGGGTGCGACCAATGCGGGACTGCGCGACCAGATCCTCGCGCTCGAGTGGGTGCGGGCCAACGCCGCGGCGTTCGGCGGCGACCCGGCGCGCGTGCTGCTGTTCGGTGAGTCGGCCGGCGGGCTCGACACCTGTGCGCTGTATGCGTCGCCACGCGCGGCCGGCCTTTTTGCCGCGGCGGCGATCCAGAGCGGCGGCTGCATCGCCGCCACGACGACGGATGCGGCGGCGAAGAGCACCGCCTACGCGGCCGAGGTCGGTTGCACCGGTGCGACCACGGCGGACTGCCTGCGCAGCCTGACGCCCCAGGCGATCGTCAGTCGCCTCGAGAGCCCGCTGAACTCCGGACTGGTGTCCGGCGCGTTCCTGCCGGTGGTCGACGGCGACGTCGTTCCCGAACTGCCCCTGCAGCGCATCGCGGCCGGGCGCCACAATGCCGTGCCATTGATCGTCGGCACGAACCGCGACGAGACGGCAGTGTCCACGCCGCCCGGGTCGGTGACCCCCGCGATGGTGACGCTGCTGCAGCTGACGTTGCCCGCGGCGCTGCGACCGCAATTCGCGCTCGAGTACCCGCCGGGCACGACGAATGCCGAGGCACGTGATTCGTACGTGCGCATGACCTCCGACGGGCAGTTCATCTGCCCGGCACGCCGTGTCGCACGCGCCGCACGTCAATCGCTGCTCGCGCCCGTCTACCGCTACGAGTTCGCGCAAGGCGTGAACGCGCCCCTGCTGTCGGCTTTCGGAGCGTTCCACGGCCTGGAGCTCTTCTATCTGTTCCAGACGCTGGAGCAGAGCTCGGTCGCCGCTTTCCTCACTGCCGACGACCAGGCCGTCGCGTCTGCCGTGATGACGTACTGGACGCGGTTCGCAGCGACCGGCGATCCCAATACCTCGGGCCAGCCGGCGTGGGCGACCTACGACGCGACGGACGATACCTACCTCGAGATCGACGCCACGCCACGGATGCGATCCGGGCTGCGAACGGCCGCCTGCGACCTCTGGGACGCCGCGGCGTCCTGATCGCTCTTGGGCGTGGCCCCGGCGGAGCGCGAGACGCGCCTGCCGGCCTGCGGAAACCCGCGCGTCGCGCCGGCCCGTGCCGACTCCTACAATGCGGGAAGCCGCTTGAGGGGGCTGCATGGGCCGGTTCGAGCGCTGGATGCCGGGCTTGCGGACGCTCCGCGACTATCGGATCGCGTGGCTGCCGCGCGACCTGCTCGCCGGGCTCGTGCTGGCGACGATGCTGGTCCCGGCCGGGCTCGCGTACGCCACGGCGTACGGTGTGCCGGGCATCCACGGCCTGTACGCGACGATCGTTCCATTGCTGGTCTACGCGTGGTTCGGTCCGAGCCGCCTGATGGTGCTCGGGCCGGATTCGTCGCTGGCCGCGATCGTGCTTGCGGTCGTCGTCCCGTTGTCGTTCGACGACCCGGCGCGGGCGGCGGCCATCGCCTCGCTGATGGCGGTGGTGTCGGGCGTCGTCTGCGTGCTGATCGGCGCGATGCGGCTCGGCTTCGTGACCGAACTGCTGTCCAAGCCCATTCGCTACGGCTACATGAACGGCATCGCATTGACCGTGCTCATTGCCCAGCTGCCGAGGCTGCTCGGCTTCGAGATCGAAAGCCGCGGTTCGCTGCGGGACGTCGTGTCGATCATCGGTGCCGTGCTCGACGGGCGCGGCAACGCGGCGGCCGGCACCGTCGGGATCGCGACGCTGGCCGCCATCCTCCTGCTCAGGCGGTATCCGCGCGTGCCGGGCCTGTTGATCGCCGTCGCGACGGCCACCGTCGCCGTGGGGCTCCTGGGGCTCGATCGCCCGGCCGGTCTCGAGTCGCTCGGCACGCTGCCCCAGGGACTGCCGTCGCTCGCGTGGCCGTGGGTCGGGCTGGCGGACCTCGGCGCGATCGTCGTCGGCGGCGTGACGGTGGCGCTCGTGTCTTTCGCCGACACCAGCGTGCTCTCCCGCACGTACGCCGCGCGAACGGGGACACGTGTCGATCCGAACCAGGAGATGATCGGGCTCGGCGCCGCAAATTTCGCAGCTGGCCTCCTCCAGGGCATTCCCATCAGCAGCAGCTCTTCGCGAACGCCGGTGGCCGAGGCGGCCGGTGCCCGCACGCAACTCGCCGGTGTCGTCGGGGCCGTGGTGGTGGCGCTGCTCCTGGTCCTCGCGCCCGGCCTGCTCGCGCACATGCCGACGTGCGCGCTCGCGGCCGTCGTCATCGCGTCGGCCCTCCGGCTGTTCGAGATCGGGGATCTCCTGCGCATTCGCCGGCTGCAGGCGTGGGAGTTCTGGCTGTCGATGGTGTGCTTCGTCGGCGTGCTGGTCTTCGGCGTCATCCCGGGCATCGGCATCGCCGTCGTGATCGCCGTCATCGAATTCCTGTGGGACGGCTGGCGGCCGCACTACGCCATCCTGGGACGGGTCGAGGGCATGCGTGGCTATCACGACGTGAAGCGCTACCCGCAGGCCAGCCGGGTGCCGGGCCTCGTGCTGTTCCGATGGGACGCCCCGCTGTTTTTCGCCAACGCCGAACTGTTCCGCGATCGGGTTCTGGATGCCATTGCCGCGACGCCGGCCCCTGCACGCCGGGTCGTCGTCGCAGCGGAGCCGGTCACCAGCATCGACATCACCTCCGCCGACATGCTGTCCGAACTCGAACGCGAGTTGCGTCGGGCGGGGGTGGAATTGCAGTTCGCGGAGATGAAAGACCCGGTGAAGGACAAATTGCGGCGGTTCGAACTGCTGGAGCGGTTCGGCGACGCCAGTTTCCATCCGACGGTCGGTGCGGCGGTGGACGCGTATCTCGCGGACCACGGCGGAGCGGGCTGCACAGGTGCCGGTACCCAGGCAAGCCGAGCCTAGGCACTAATACCTAGTCGAACCATCGCCTTTCTAATTGCGAATGACTCTCATTCGCGATAGATTCTGTCCTTACCGGGCAGATGGCCTGCCCGGCATCTGCCTCGCACGCCGAAATGCTCGACGCCACATTCTACGGACCGCCGGGCCTCCTGCCGCACCACCGCCTGGACTGGCGGGGCCTTGCGCTGGTGCTCGCGGGGCATGCGGCCGTGATTGGGGCTGTCCTGATCGTGCGGCCAATGGCCCAAAAAGCGCCCGCTTCCTTGCCGATCGTCGCCGAAATCATCCTTCCGGATTCCGCCCCGGCGCAGCCGCCGGCGGCGGAGCCGGAGCTGCGGCCGGTGTCGGCCGAGCTGCCTGCCACACCGACCGCGCGGGCCGCGTCCCCCACGTCCCGGGCGCCCATGCCGGCGCCCCAGCTCGTGGTGGCGGCCACGGACCCCGCCGCCGAGTCGGTGCCGGTCGCTGCGGAAGCCGAGCCGCATGCGGCGGAAGCGGGTCCCCCTTCATTGGCCAGCCCGGTTGCCCGCGCCGCCCCGGCATCGCTCGCGGGATCCCCCGACGAGCTGCGGCGCTACCTCGCCGCGATCATGCGTCAGCTGAACCGCTACAAGACCTACCCGCGCGCCCTCAAGAAAGCCAGGGTCGAGGGCACCGTCGTCCTCGAGTTCACGATCGACCGCGACGGTCGCCTGCTCGCGTCCGCCGTGAAGCAGGGCTCGGGCAGCACCGAACTCGATCTCGCCGCGATGGAGATGCTCGCGCGCGCCAATCCGCTGCCCGCGATCCCCGATTTCATGCAGCGCGACGAACTCGCCCTGGCCATCCCCGTCGAGTACTCGCTCATCACCGATCGCTGAACGCCGCGCCGCTTCACTGACCCTCGGAGTCGATCCATGCCGCACCGCCCGAAGAACGCCCGACTGCCCGCCAGCTTCCGCGCCGATCCGCCCGCCGGTGCGCCGGGCCTCGCGCGGACCACGCTCGCGCTGAGCGTGTCGTCGGCCCTGCTGGCGCCCTTCGGCGCGGGTCTCGCCGCGGAGGTGATCGACCTCGACAAGCTGCAGATCGAGGAGCGGGCGATCGACACCAACCCGCACGCCGAGCCCGGTGCGCCGTACAAGGCGAAGACCTCGGGCGACGAGCGCATCACGCGTCCGATCGCCGAAACGCCGTTCAACGTGTCGGTGCTGACGAAGACCGCGATCGACGATTCCGGCGCCACCGACCTGCGAGAGATCCTCGATGCCCAGCCGGGCATCACGCTCGGCACCGGTGAGAACGGCAACGCCTTCGGCGACCGCTACATCATCCGCGGCCAGGAAGCGCGCAGCGACGTGTTCGTCGACGGTCTGCGCGATCCCGGCATGACCATTCGCGAGAGTTTCGCGACGGAGCAGGTCGAGATCTCCAAGGGACCGAACTCCAGTTTCGCGGGCCGCGGTACCGCGGGCGGCGCGATCAACTCGATCACCAAGCAGGCGAGCAGCGAGTACGACTTCACCAAGGTCGCGGGTGCGCTCGGCACGGACCGGCACCTGCGAGTCACGCTCGACACCAACCAGCCGCTGGGCGAAACCATCGCGGTCCGTGCCAACGTCCTCTACGCCTACGAGGAGGTGCCGGATCGCGGCCCCGCCGATCGCGAGCGCCGCGGCGTCGCGCTCTCCGGCGCCTGGGCGCCGACCGACAGGCTGGACGTCGTGCTGGATTACTACGGTCTCGATGCCGAGGACAACCCGGATCTCGGCGCCTACCTCGTCGGCACGGTTCCGGACCGGGAGCCGGCGAAGGACGTGCCGGTCTACGCGCAGAGGCAGGACTTCCTGGAGTCCGACGTCGATACCGTCACGGCGAGGATCCAGTACGAGTTCGGCGCCGCCACGCACCTCAGCAACGTGACGCGCTACGGCACGTCGGACAACGGCTACGTCGCGACCGGCGCGCGCGGCGCGACGACCGGCGCCAGCAACCCGGGCGGCGTCTTCGCCACCACGACCCTCAGCACGCACCAGGGCTGGCAGGAGGTGGAGTACACGGTGAACCAGACGAACCTGCGCCTGGACCGCGAGTTCTGGGGCCTGGCACACGAGCTCATCGTCGGTGCCGAGCTCTCCGACCACGCCGTCCTGAACGGCCTCTACGACGTCGTCAACTCGGGCCAGAACTGCATCACCGGCAACGGCACGACGCTCAACGCCTGGTGCGCGACCGGTGCCGACGGCAAGCCGGTGGACGGGTTGCGCACACTGATGAACCGGCAGATCGACCCGGGACGCTGGGACATCGACTGGGGCGTCAGGACCCTCTCCGGCTACGTGATGGACACGGTGGACCTCGGCACGCACTGGACCGTGTTCGCCGGATTTCGCTTCGACAGTTTCGACTTCGACACGACCACGCAGAACAACGCACTCGAAAAGACCCGCTACCGGTATGACGACGACCTCGTGAACGGCCACTTCGGCGTCACCTACCAGGTCCGTCCCGACCTGAACGTCTACTTCGGCTACTCCTCCGCCAGCGACATCAACGGCGGCGAATCCGACGTCGGCTCGAGCTGCGGCTACGGCGGCATCTGCGTCGACCCGGGCAACGACGTCACGATTGCCGACAGCGCGCCCGAGAGGACCCAGAACCTCGAACTCGGCGCGAAGTGGAACGCCGCCGACGGCAAGCTGCTGCTGACCGCGGCCGTGTTCCAGATCACCAAGGACGACGTCATGGAGCAGACGCCGAGCAGCACCGGGTACGAGTCGACGGGTGCGCAGAACACCGGCAAGAACCGCGTGCGCGGCGTCGAGTTCGGCGTGACGGGCAACCTCACGCAGCGCCTGCAGGCGCAGGCCGGCGCCACCTTCATGGATGCCGATGTGCTGGAGTCCAACGTGGCGGCGAACGTCGGCAAGACGCTCAGCAATTTCGCCGACACGACGGCGTACGCCCAGCTCAGGTTCGCCGTCACCCAGGCGCTGTCGATCGGCGGGGCGGTCAAGTACGAGGGCGGGAAGTACGGCGGTCAGCCGGATTCCGCGCCGGCCCTGACCGCCGACGGCCGCTACGCGCAGCCGATCCCCGACTACTCGGTCGTGGACCTGTTCGCCGACTACGACTTCAGCAAGCGCCTGTCGATGCGCGTGAACCTCGGCAACGTCTTCGACGAGGAGTACTTCCTCGCCGGCTATCGTGGCGGCACGTTCCTCTACTACGGCGATGCGTTCAACGCACGGGTCACGCTCAACTATGACTTCTGAAGCGGGCGCCCGGGCCGCGAGCCCCCTGCCGGTCGGGGTGCATCGGGCGAGCGACTACGAGTCGCTCGCCCGGGAGCGCCTGCCGCAGCCCGTGTTCGAGTACATCGCGGGCGGCAGCGGCGACGGCCTGACGCTCGACGCCAACCGCGCCGCATTCCTGCGTCGGCATTCGTGGCCGCGCGTGCTGCGTGACGTCAGCGCCGGCTCGACCCGCCTGCAACTCGCGGGACGCGAACTGGCGCACCCCATCCTGCTCGCCCCCGTGGCGCACCAGGCGCTGGTCCATCCGGGCGCCGAAGCCGAGACGGCGCGCGGCGCGGCGGCCGTGGACGCCCTGATGGTGCTGAGCACCCTGTCGTCGCGTCCGCTGGAAGACGTTGCCGCGAGCGCCTCCGGTCCGAAGTGGTTCCAGGTCTACTTCCAGCCGCGGCGCGAAGACACGCTGGACCTCGCGCGCCGCGCCGAGGCGGCCGGCTACGGCGCACTGGTCGTGACGGTCGATGCCGCCATCCAGGTGCCGAGCTCGCGTGCGCTGCGCGCGGGTTTCAGCCTGCCGTCGCACTGCGTCGCGGCCAACCTGGTGAATTATCCCCGGCTGCAGCCGGGCAGCAGCACGGCCGGCGCCGGTCGCATCTTCCGGGATGCGATGGGCACCGCGCCGACGTGGGCCGACCTCGAGTGGCTGATGCGCTGCGCGACGTTGCCCGTCTGGGTGAAGGGCGTGCTGCATCCGGACGATGCGCGCCGGCTGCGCGACCTCGGGGTGGCCGGCATCGTCGTCTCCAATCACGGCGGCCGCACGCTCGACCCGGTGCCGGCCAGCCTGGAGGCGCTGCCCGCGGTTCGCGCCGCTCTCGGTACCGACTGTCCGCTGCTGTTCGACAGCGGCATCCGCTCCGGTGCCGACGTGTTCCAGGCGATCGCCCACGGTGCGGACGCCGTGCTGGTGGGTCGGCTGCCCGTGTATGCGCTCGCCGTGGCGGGCGCGCTCGGCGTGGCGCACGTGCTGCGCCTGCTGCGCGAGGAACTGGAGGCGTGCATGGCGCTGTGCGGCTGCATCTCGCTCGAAGACGTGCGCCGGGCGGACGTCGGATTCGTCCGTGAAGGAGGCATGAGCCCGTGCTGATCCCCATCGAACGCGTCCTGACCCGGGACGAAGTACGCGAGTTCCGCGCGGTCCTCGATCGCGCGCCGTGGCAGGACGGCCTCAGGACTGCCGGTACGCTGGCCAGCGCCGTGAAGCGCAACCAGCAGCTCGAGGACGGTGCCGAGCCGGCGACGACGCTCGGCCAGCGGATCCTGCGCCGGCTCGCGGCCAGCCCGGCGTTCATCGCGGCGGCGCTGCCGAACCGAATCTACCCGCCGAAGTTCAATCGCTACCGGGACGGCGACACCTACGGGGCCCACGTCGACAGTGCGCTCATGCAGGTCCCGGGCACGGGCGTCACCGTGCGCAGCGACCTTTCGGCGACGCTGTTCCTGTCGGAACCGGACGAGTACGACGGCGGCGAACTCGAGATCGAGGGGCCTTTCGGCATCCAGGCCGTCAAGCTCGCGGCCGGCGACTTGGTGCTCTATCCGTCGAGCAGCCTGCACCGCGTCACGCCGGTCACTCGCGGCGCGCGTGTCGCGTCGTTCTTCTGGATCGAGAGCCACGTGGCGGACGAGGGCGCCCGGACGCTGCTCTACGACCTCGATCGCGCCATCCAGGGACTCTCGCGCGAGCATGCGCCGGACGACCCGCACCTGCTGGCCCTCACCGGCGTCTACCACAACCTGCTGCGTCGCTGGGCGCAGACCTGACCCTGCCACGGACCCCCTGCGGACGGACACTCCATGCAAGAAGCTCCCGGACTCGTGCACTTCCTGGCGCAGACCGATGCGCTCGGCCACTTCATCCTCGTCGCGTTGCTGGCGATGTCGGTCACCACCTGGTACCTGATCGTGAGCAAGTCGCTGTCGAACCGCCGCATGCGTCGCTCGGCGATGGAGTTCCAGCGCATGTTCCGGGACGCGCCCGACATGACGGCGGTCGGGCAATTCGTTCGGGCGCGCGGCGTCGCCGACCCGTTCTCGCACCTCACGCACCACGGACTGCGCGCCGTCGCGCAGTACAGCGACAAGCGCGGCGGCCGCATGATCGAATCCGGCAGCGCCGACGAGTTCCTGACGAGGGCGCTGCGCCGCGCCATCGAGCAGGATACGGCGCGCATGGAGTACGGCCTGACGGTGCTCGGCTCGATCGCCACCGCGGCGCCGTTCGTCGGCCTGTTCGGCACGGTCTGGGGCATCTACCACGCGCTGCTCGCCATCAGCCTGTCCGGGGCGGGCACGCTCGACAAGGTCGCCGGCCCGGTCGGCGAGGCGCTGATCATGACGGCGCTGGGCCTCGCCGTGGCGATCCCGGCGGTGCTCGCGTTCAACGCCTTCGCCCGTTTCAACCGCGTGATGCTCGCCGAGGCCGACGGCTTCGCGCACGACCTGTTCGCGTTCATGTCCACCGGCAATCGCTCGGAGAACGTGGCCGACGCCGCGGCGCCGCGGCGCGTGCGCTCCCTCGCGGGAGCCGCGTGATGGCCTTCGGCGGGCTCACGGACCACCGGCCATCGCGCCCGGTTGCGGAGATCAACATGATCCCGCTGATCGACGTCATGCTGGTGCTGCTCGTCATCTTCAT
>WBZM01001582.1_pt1 | contig 21932 bp, 17 predicted proteins | sample 5204271 | NCBI WGS metagenome assembly WBZM01 (sample SAMN12344346, study PRJNA552823) | activated sludge metagenome | biome: Activated sludge suspended growth; feature: Nitrification reactor; material: Wastewater; isolation source: activated sludge from nitrification reactor of wastewater...
TGCCGCCTGTTCACCGAGGCATCGAGCTTCCCGGACGGCGAGGGCGCGCGCACGTTACGCGCCGCCATTGCCGGAACGCAGGCCAGCTGCGTGTTCGACGACCTCCCGCGCGGGACCTATGCCGTGGCCGTGGTGCACGACGAGAACGGCAATGGCCGACTCGACAAGAACTTCCTCGGCCTCCCGACCGAGGGCTACGGCGTCTCGAACAACCGCACCTACGCGGCGTCCAGCCCGAAGTGGGACGAGTCGCGCTTCGTCATCGCGGCGCGCGAGCCCGTCGTGCTGCGCGTGAACCTGCGCTACTGAGGCGCCGCGTCTCGGCCTGTCCGCCGCACACACATGAGCACCCGCCGCCGATTCATCCTTGGCACCCTGGCCGCCGGCGCAGCGCTGGTGGTGGGCTGGGGCGTCATGCCGCCGCGCCAGCGGCTCACCGGCAGCCGGCCGTTGCCGACGGAGCCCGGGCAGAGCGCCTTCAACGGCTGGTTGAAGATCGCCGCCGATGGCAGCATCGTCGTGCAGACGCCCAAGTCCGAGATGGGCCAGGGCGTGCACACCGCGCTCGCCATGGTGCTGGCCGACGAGCTGGATGCGGACTGGGCCAGGGTGCGCGTGGAGCACCCGCCGCTGGACGCGATCTACAACAATCAGGCCACCTTGGTGGACGGGCTGCCGTTCCACCCCGACAACACGGGCATGGTCAAGCAGTTCTCGCGCTGGCTCACGGCCAAGTCCATGCGCGAGTTCGGGCTGCAGATGACGGGCGGCTCCTCCAGCCTGAAGGACCTGTGGCTACCGATGCGCGAAGCCGGTGCGTCGGCCCGCGCCATGCTGGTGTCCGCGGCCGCCGCCCAGTGGGGCGTGAAGGCTGAGCAATGCGGGGTGAAGGCCGGCGTCGTCAGCCACCCTTCGGGCAAGAGCGCGGGCTTCGGCGCGCTGGCCGCCGCTGCGGCGCAGCAGCCGCTGCCCAGGGTCGTGGTGCTGAAGAAGCCCGAGCAGTTCACCTTCATCGGCAAGCCCACGCCGCGCATCGAGGCCGCGGACAAGGGCAACGGCCGCGCCGCCTATGGCCTGGACGTGCTGCTGCCCGGCATGCTGTACGCCACGGTGAAGATGTGCCCGATGCTGGGCGGCACGGTCGACGGGTTCGACGCCGCCGCTGCGCAGGCGATGCCCGGCGTGAAGAAGGTGCTGCAGGTGGCTGGCCACCACGGCGGCACGGCCGGCGTGGCGGTGATCGCCGACTCGCCCTGGCATGCCCTGAAGGCCCTGGCCGAGGTGAAGGTGCGCTGGAACGAGGCCGCCAGTGCGGTGGCGGTGACCAGCCCCGCCGCGTTGGACCAGCTGGCGGTCGTGCTGGACCGCGACGAGGGCCTAGCCTACTTCAAGCAGGGGTCGGTGGACGATGCCTTCCGCGCCGCCGCGCGCACCGTGAAGGCCGAATACCGTGCGCCCTGGCTGGCCCACACGGCGCTGGAGCCGATTAACTGCACGGTGCAGGTCGACGAGGGCCGGGCCACCGTGTGGGCGCCCACGCAGGTGCCGGGCCTCGCGCGCCGCGCCGCTGCACTAGCCCTGGGCCTGCCCAGCGAGGCGGTGGAGGTGCATGTGCAGTTCCTCGGCGGCGGCTTCGGCCGACGGCTGGACGTGGACTTCGTCGGCCAGGCGGCCGAGATCGCCAAGACCATGCCCGGTGTGCCGGTGCAGACCTTCTGGAGCCGGGCCGAGGACACGCAGCACGATTTCTACCGCCCGGCCTGCGTCTCCCGCTGGGAAGCGGCGGTGGACGCGCAGGGCCGGCTCGCCGGCGTGCGCAGCGTGTCGGCCGGCCAGGCCATCGTGCCGGCGGTGCTGTCGCGCCTCTTTGGCGTGTACGGCGGGCCGCTGGACAAGACGGCCTCCGAAGGCGCCTTCGACCAGGCCTATGAGTGGCCCTCTGCGCGCATCGCCCACGCCAATGTGGAGCTGCCGGTGCCCGTGGGCTTCTGGCGCAGCGTTGGGCATTCGCACCAGGCGTTCTTCAAGGAGAGCTTCGTCGACGAGTGCGCGGCGGCGCTGGGCCAGGATGCCGTGGCCTTCCGCCTCGGGCTGCTGAAGAACCACCCGCGCCACGCCGCGGTCCTGAAGCTGGCGGCCGAGAAGGCCGGCTGGGGCGCGCCGCTGGCACCGGCGGCCGATGGGGCGAAGAAGGCGCGTGGCGTGGCCCTGCACCAGAGCTTCGGCACCATCGTCGCGCAGGTGGTGGAGGCCTCGGTGGCGGCGGACAAGACCATCCGCGTGCACCGCGTGGTGGCGGCGGTGGACTGCGGCACGCCGGTCAACCCCAACCACATTGCGCAGCAGATGGACAGCGCCGTGGTCTATGGCCTCAGCGCCGCGCTGTATGGCGAGATCACGCTCGACAAGGGCCGCGTGCAGCAGAGCAACTTCCACGACTACGGGGCGCTGCGCATGGACGCCTGCCCCGTCATCGAGACCCACATCGTGCCCAGTGCCGAGCACCCTGAAGGCATGGGCGAACCCGGCACGCCGCCGGTGGCGCCGGCGCTGGCGTCGGCGCTGTTTGCACTCACCGGCCAGCGCCTGCGCGCGCTGCCCCTGAAACTCGCCTGAGGTCGCCACCGATGAGCACCATCACCCTCAACGGCAAGCCCACGCAGTTGCAGGCCGAACCCGACACTCCGCTGCTGTGGCTGCTGCGCGGCGAGCTGAAGCTCACCGGCACCAAGTACGGCTGCGGCATGGCGCTGTGTGGCGCCTGCACCGTGCACGTGGACGGCCAGCCCGTGCGTGGTTGCGTGACCACGCTGGCCAGCGCCGAAGGCAAGGCGGTCACCACCATCGAGGGCCTGAGCGGCCCCGAGGCCCGGGCCGTGAAGGCGGCCTGGGTGAAACTGGACGTGGTGCAGTGCGGCTACTGCCAGAGCGGGCAGATCATGACTGCCGTGGCCCTGCTGGCGAAAAACCGCCAACCCACCAATGCCGAAATCGACGCCGCCATGAGCGGTAACCTGTGCCGCTGCGGCACCTATCCGCGCATCCGTGAGGCCATCCACGAAGCTGCGCGCGCGCTGTCCGCATGAGGTTGCCGCTGATCCGTCGGCGGACAACCGCCACAAGCCTCGTGCTGCCTCTGGCCGGGCTCGCCCGCTGGGTTGAGGCCGTCCCGGCCAAGCGCTTTGCCCGGGAAGAGTTCAGCGTATGCGTGGCGCATGGCGTGTGGCCGACGCCGGGCCGGACGACATCATGAACCCTGACCACATCGCCGAGGCGCACTGGACCTCGCACTGGCAGCCACGCGATGCGTGGACATGCGAGCTCGACCTGCGTCCGTCGACCGAGCCGTGGTAGCAGCGATGTCGCGGATTGCCGTCTTCGGTGCCACCGGATTGACTGGCGGGCTCGTCGTCGAGCAGGCGCTCGCCCAAGGGCATGAGGTCGTCGCCCTGGTGCGCGACCCCGGCAGGATGACGCTGAAGCATCCGGGCCTGGTCGTGATGGGTGGCAGCCCGACCTCGCCCCACGATGTCGCGCGCTGTGTGCAGGGTGCCGATGCCGTGATCCACTGCCTGGGCATCGGCGGCAAGGGAGACGGACGACCCACCACGCTCGTCTCCGACTCGGTCAAGGTCGTGCTGCGCGCGATGCAGCAGCACGGTGTCCAGTGCATCGTGTGCATGTCCAATGTCGGGGCGGGAGGCAGTGGCAGCTGGCTGGCCAACCGGCTGGTCATCCCGCTGCTGCTTCGATGGCTCGTGCCCATCATCGAGGACAAGGACCGCATGGAGGCGGCTCTGCGCGCCAGCTCCGTCGCGTGGGTGTCGGTTCGCCTGCCGAACATCGTGGCAGGGCCGGACAAACCGTTGCGGGTGAGTCCCGATAGCCGTGGCCTCGGCCTGTCGATCACCGCCGAGTCGGCGGCTCGTTTCCTGCTGGCGCAGGCTGCGGCCCCCGACTACGTTCGCTCGACTCCAAGCATCAGCAATGGAGGGTGACCATGCTGCGGAGGTCGGTGGGCTTGGCCACCCAGTTCGACGCCGTGACCGCGCCACGTTCGATTCGGCCAAGCGGCTCTCATCGGCCATGAGCGGGTACTGGCGGTAGACCGCTTTGTTGCTCTCTGGCGGTTCAGAAATCGACCGCCAATCGGCTTATGTAACAGCTCAGGGTTTTGAACACTTGCCGCTGAACAGCTGACCGATGGGACCGTCTCGTTGGCGGGACAGGAGGAACGCTTCATGCCGTCCGCCCGCCCAGCCATGCTCTGTACCGTATGTACATCGCGTATGCAGTGGTATTTCCCGACCAGGACGGCCTGCCTGCGCCGAACGTGGTGCACGAGCGGCACAAGCACGAGACTTTCCCGTCGCCACTACGGCATCGCACACCGATCAACGTCGCGCAAGACAAAGGTCACGCCTGCGCCGGGCGCGGCCGCAGCAGCAGGTACAGGCTGAGGCCCAGCGCCCACAACGGGAACAGCAACGCCGCCCACAGCGTTTGCGTCAGGCCTAGCACCAGCAGCGCGGCCAGGGGCCCGGGTGGCCCAGACGAACAGGCGCGGCATGGCGCCGGTGCGATGGCACAGCGTGGCCAGCGAAAACATGAACACGGCGGCCATGCGCAGCGAATAAGTGTTGGTCATCTCGTAGGCCAGCCGACCGCCGAAGGCGAAGGTGCCGCTGTCGAAGAAGCGCTCGCCGTACTGTGCGTGCGCCGCCAGCAGCGCCTGCGTCGCGGCGCCGGCCATGAAGCTCATGCCGAGGAACAGCACGCCGCTGCCAAAGTACACCGAGGCCAGGAAGCGGTCCTCGCGTACGCCAATGTGCGTGCGCACCACGCCGATGAACCACAGGAAGGCGATGCCGCCCCAGGCCAGCAGGTCGGTTGCCAGGCGCAAATTGCCGGCCGGGTCGGCCAGCCAGCCGCCGCGCTCGACGATCGAGCCCGGAATCGACAGCCGCACCAACAGCAGCGCTGCGCCGAACAACAGCGCAAAGGCCACGCCGGCCACGGCTGCCGCGCGCGGCACGGCCGCCAGGGGCGGTGCAGCTTCGCTCACTTCAGGTCTTCAGTTGTTTGGCCAGCGCCGTGGCGTTCTGCGCTACCAGCCCATAGATCGACAACTGCGGGTTGGCGCCGATGCTAGTCGGGAATACCGAGCCGTCCATCACCGACAGGTTGGCCAATTGATGATGCCGGCCGCCGCTGTCGACGACGCCGCGCTTCGGGTTCTGGCTCATCGCGCAGCCGCCCATCAGGTGTGCGGTGAACAGCGTGGCGCGGAACTTCTTCAGCGGCAGCTCGGCAATCGCCTTCTTCGCATCGGTCCAGCTCGTCTGGTAGCTCGCGTCGATGTGCGCCTGGCGCACCCGCTGGGCGCCGGCCGCGAACTGCAGCTCGGCCATGCTCAGGTAGGCGCGCCTCACACCTTCCCACACGTAGTCGCTGAGCTCGTAGTCGAGCATCGGGCTGCCATCGTCGGCCAGGCGGATGCTGCCGCCGGGGCTGTGTTCGACGAAGCCGTCGCGCAGCAGCGCCAGCACCGCGTTGGTGTGCGGCAACGCAGCCATCTCCTTGCGCAGGTCGTCGCCGTAGGCGTTGAGCACGCTAGCACCGATGCCGGGGAAGATCGGCGGCACCTCGAGCTTGTAGCCCATCGGCCCGGTGGCGCCGTCCTTCCACTGGAAGTGGTCGGAGGCCGTGGACTGCGGCGCGCCATAGAAGGGGTCGATGCGCTCGGGCATCTGCGCCAGCGAAAGCACCACCGGGTGGATCAGCGTGTGCTGGCCCAGCTGCTTGTGCGGGTCGGGCAATTGCGATCGCAGCAGCAGCGCGGGGGTGTTGATGGCGCCGCCGGCGGCGATGAAGTGCCGCGCCTTGATCGTCACCAGCGTGCCGCTGGGCGTGCGGCCATCGTCGCGCAGCGCCTCGCCGACCGCGCCGGTGATCTTGTCGCTGGCATGCTGCAGCTGGCGCACGCGCAGCCGGTGCACCAGCGTCGCGCCGTGGCGCAGCGCTTCGGGGATGGTGGACACCAGCATCGACTGCTTGGCATTGACCGGACAGCCGAAGCCGCAGTAGCCCGAGTTCCAGCAGCCGCGCACGTTGCGCGGTATCGCATGCGCCTCCCAGCCGAGCTTGTCGCAGCCGCGCTTGAGCACGCTGTTGTTGGCGTTCTGCGCCTCCCACAGCATCACGTCCAGTCGCTTCTCCATCTGCTCGAACCAGGGCTTCATGTCCTCGACGCCGTGGCCCACCACCTCGCGTTCGGCGGCCCAGAACTTCAGCGTCGGCTCCGGCGTGCGGAAGCTCGAGGTCCAGTTGACGGTGGTCGAACCGCCGACCGAGCGCCCCTGCAGCACGGCGATGGCGCCGTCGGACGTGGCACGTGCGGCGCCTTCCTGGTACAGCTCGCGCAGGGCGCGGCCCTCGTCCATGTCCTTGAAGCTGTCCGAGGTGCGCAATGCGCCCTCTTCCAGCAGCAGCACCTTCAGTCCGGAGAGAGTCAGGATCTCGGCGGCCACGCCGCCGCCGGCGCCGCTGCCGATGATGGCCACGTCGGCCTCCATCGTCTGCGGCGCCGTCAGCTTGGCCGCGTCGATGACCTTCCAGCCCGAGGCGATGCCTTCGGTGTAGATGTCGGGTAGGGCCATGGCAGGCTTTCAGGAGTTGATGGCGTTGAACACGTATTCCAGCGGCCCCGGGTAGCCGGTCGAGGGCCAACTCTCGGGCAACACGTAGAAGCTCGACGAGGTGAGCTTGACCAGCACGTTGCCGCCGGCATTCAGCGTGGCGAAGCGGCTGCCGCGCCAGCGGGCCAAGAAGGCCCGCATCTTGTCGATACCGGCCTCGTTCCACGCGCCGACGCCGGTCAGTGCGTAGCGCAGTGGGCCGATGGCCAACAGGTCGAGCAGCTTGCGCAGTTCCTGCCGGCTGCCCAGGTCGAGCCCGGCACAGGTACCGTCAATGTTGTGCAGCGTGCGCTCGACCAGCTTGCTGCGCTGGGCAGCGTCGAAGGCGCCGAGTTCGGTGACCACCGCTGGTGCCAGCGCGCTGAACAGTTCCACGTCGCCGGGGCGCAGAAAGAGATAGCCGGCCGATGGGGTCTTGGCCGCGTCGCTGCAGCCGACGACGGCCGTGCCCACCGTGAGCGCCAGCGAGAAGCCGAGGCCCACCTTGAGAAAGTCGCGCCGCGGCAGGCCGCGGTCTTCAGCAGCTTCGATAGGCATGACCGTCTCCCGTCAACTGAACACGCCGCCGTACTGCTTGCGCAGGTCGGCCTTCTGCACCTTACCGGTGCCACCCACCGGCAGCGAGTCGACGAAGACCACGTCGTCCGGCACCCACCACTTGGCCACGCGCTCGGCCAGGAAGGCGAGGATCTCGTCCTTCTCGAGCGCCTGGCCCGGCTTGCGCACGATGAACAGCAGCGGGCGCTCGTCCCACTTCGGATGCTTGACGCCGATCACCGCCGCCATCGCCACGCCGGGGTGGCCCATCGCGGCGTTTTCCAGGTCGATCGAACTGATCCACTCGCCGCCGGTCTTGATCACGTCCTTGGCGCGGTCGCGGATCTGCATCACGCCATCGGCGTCGATCGTCGCCACGTCGCCGGTCGGGAACCAGCCGTCCTGCAGCGGCGAGCTTTCGCCCTTGAAGTAGCCGGAGACGATCCACTGCCCGCGCACCATCAGCTCGCCCTGCGAACTGCCGTCGCGCGGCAGCGTCGCGCCGCTCTCGTCGACGACCTTGATCTCAACGCCGAACACCGACTTGCCCTGCTTGGCGACGACCGCATGCTTGTCGGCGGCGGACAGCGGATCGTGCTTGCTCATCAGCGCGCTCATCGTCGCCACTGCGGTGGTCTCGGTCATGCCCCAGCCGTGGCGCACCTCGACGCCGTACTCGTCAGCGAACTTGGCGATCAGCGCCAGCGGCATCGCCGAGCCGCCGACCGCCGTACGCCGCATCGTCGTAAAGCGCAGCTTGTTCGCTTCCACATACTGCAGCAGCGCCAGCCAGATCGTCGGCACGCCGGCGCTGACGGTGACACGTTCGCTTTCCATCAGCTCGTACAGGCTCGCGCCATCGAGCTTCGGCCCCGGCAGCACCAGCCGGGCGCCGAACATCGGCGCGCCGTAAGGGATGCACCAGGCGTTGATGTGGAACATCGGCACCACCGGCAGGATCGTCTCGCGCGCCGACAGCGACAGCACGCCCGGCGTGCTGCCGACCAGCGCGTTGAGCACGATCGCGCGGTGCGAGTACAGCGCGCCCTTCGGGTTGCCCGTGGTGCCCGAGGTGTAGCAAAGTGCCGCGCCGCTGCGCTCGTCGAACTGCGGCCATTCGAAGTGCTCGCTGTGCGGCGCGATCAGCTCCTCGTAGCTCAGCACGTTGGCCACGCCCTCGATGGCCGGCGTGTTCGCCTTGTCGGCGAAACAGACCCAGGCCTTGACCTTGGGGCAATGCGCGGCGATGCCCTTGATGAGCGGCGCGAAGGTCGCATCGAACAGTATCACCTGGTCTTCGGCGTGGTTGATCACGTAGATCAGTTGCTGCGGGTGCAGCCGCGGGTTGACCGTGTGCATCACCATGCCGCTGCCCGAAACCGCGTAGTAGGCCTCCAGGTGGCGGTGGTTGTTCCAGGCGATCGAGCCGACCGCGCTGCCGGCCGAAAGGCCGAGCTGGCCGAGCGCATGCGCCAGCTTGCGCGCGCGCTTGGCGCAGTCGGCATAGGTGTAGCGGAACAGCGGTCCGTGGGTTTCGCGCGAGACAATCTCGACGTCACCGTACTGCGCGGCGGCGTGTTCGATCACGTTGGACAGCAGCAGCGGCTGGTCCATCATCAGACCGGGTTGAAGCATGGTGTTCTCCTCAGGGTGTGACGATGTTGAACAGCGGCGGGAACTCGACGATGTTCGCCACCACCGCGCCGAAGCCCTGCGGGTTGCCGTCGATCTTCACCATGCCGGCCTGCACCAGCTCGGGCAGCTTCTTTCCCTGCAGCAGCATCGCCAGGAAGGCCGGCCGCGTCAGTGTGATCTTCACGTCTGGGTTCTTCAGCACGCGGCCCTTGGTGTTGTTCAGCACAGAGTTCGACAGCTCCAGCGCCCAGGTCTCGTTGACATCGGTGAAGACCATCTGCACCGCCGCCTTCATGCCGTCGGTCTTGGTGTGGTCCAGGCGCAGTGCGATGAAGTCGAACAGCAGCTCGTTGCTCATGCCGCGCACCGTGTCCGGGTTGGCCGAGCTGCCGCCGAAGGGCTTGGGCCCGGCGCGCAGCTCCTGCGCACCCATCAGGTAGGCGTTGCGCCAGGTGGCGGATTCGGCCTGGTAGCCCAGCTGCTCCAGCGCATCGGCCTGCAGCGCGCGAGCCTCGGCATTGCCGGGGTTGGCGAAAACCACGTGGTTGACGATCTCGGCCACCCAGCGGTAGTCGCCGTCGGCGAAGGCCTTGCGCCCGGCCGCCAGCGCCGCCGCCTCGCCGCCCATCGCCGCCACGTAGCGCTTTGCGCTTTCGGCCGGCGGCAGGCGATGCAGCGTGGCCGGGTTGGCGTCGTAGTAGCCGAGGTAGAAGTTGTAGACCGCGCGCAGGTTGTGGCTGAGCGTGCCGTAGTAGCCGCGCGAGGCGGCGTCCACCGCCAGGCCCTTGGGGAAAAAGGGCTCGCTGCCTATCTCGTCCATCACCAGTCCCTGGTTGGCCAGGTTCAGCGCGCGATCGTGCAGGAAGCGGTAGGTGTCACGCTGGTTGGTCAGGAACGCGCGGATGTTGTCCTTGCCCCAGGTGGGCCAGTGGTGGCTGGCGAAGGCCACCTCGGCGTCAGGGAACAGGTCCATTGTCTCGTTGATGTACTTGCTCCACTGCAGCGCGTCGCGCACCTGCGCGCCGCGAATGGTGTAGACGTTGTGCATCAACTTCGTGGCCACCTCCGACAGGCAAAGTGCCTTCTTGTCGGGGAAGTAAAACATGAACTCCGACGGTGCCTCGGAACCCTTGGCCATCTGGAAGACGATGCGCACGCCGTCGATCGTCATCTCCTCGCCGGTCTTCTTGATGTACTGCGTGGGCGGGATCAGCGTCGGCGAGTCGTTGCTCAAGGCCAGCCCGAGCCCGGTGCCCAGCGTGCCCTGGCCGCTGGTCGGCAAGGCCGTGCCGTACATGTACTGCGCCCGGCGCGTCATCGCGTTGCCAGCGAGAACGTTCTCGGCGATCGCATGCTCCATGAAGGCGTCGGGCGCGATGATCTTTACCTTTCCCGAGCGCACGTCTGCCTCGTCGACCACGCCGCGCACGCCGCCGAAGTGGTCGGCATGGCTGTGGGTGTAGATCACTGCCACCACCGGCTTGGCGCTCTTCAACGTGTCCATCGCCAACTTGAAGCCGGCGCGAGCCATCGGCGCGGTGAGCATGGTGTCGATCACGATCCAGCCGGTCTGGCCTTCGACCAGCGTCATGCCGGCGATGTCGTAGCCGCGGATCTGGTAGATGCCGTCGGCCACCTTGAACAGGCCCTGCGCATGGTTCAGCTGCTGCTGGCGCCACAGACTGGGGTTGGCAGTGACCGGCGTCTCGCCCTTCAGGAAATCGAACTTGCGCGTGTCCCAGACGATACGGCCGTCGGCCGCCTTGACCAGCGGGTCGTTCAGCTCGGCCAGCTTGCCGCGCGTGGCGTCGTCGAAGTCGCGTTTGTCGAAGGCGGCCACCACAGGGCGCATGGCCTGGTTGGCGTTGACGGTGGCGGGCGTGGCCGGTTTGGGCGTCAGGTCGGCCGAACCGGGCGCGGACGCGCAGCCGGCAGCGAGCAGTGCCGCACCGAGCAGCGAAGTGGCAGTACGTTGGGCTTGTCTCATCGATGTCCTCCTTCTTGGATTAAGGTTGGGTGGATCAGTGGGCGCGCGCCGCGCCGGCCTTGCGCTTGGCAGCAGCCGGACCCCGCGCTTTGGCCGGCGCCTTGCGTGTGGCAGCCTTGGGCAGCACGGACTTGGCCACGGGCAGCAGCGCGGCCTTGACCTCGTCGAAGGCCTGCTCGGTCAGGCGCGCCAGCTGGTCGATGTGCGGCACCGCCTCGGGCATCGCCAGAAAGCCGATCTGCAGTCGCGGCCCGAGCGTGACCGCGGTGACGTTGAGCTTGTGCCCGGCCGCAACCACCGAGATCGGCAACGTCAGTTCGACCTTCGCACCCATCAGGTAGGCCTCGCCGGCAAAGCCGAAAGGATTGGAGATCAGCAGGTTGGACAGCCTGGGCGCGGCATTCTCGGCCACCCGCTCCACCAGCAGCGGCAGCGCGTGCACCAGCGTGGTGTAGAGCATCACCGTGTCACTGTCGCGTTTCCCGAGCGCGTTCTTCAGGCGGCCAGTCTCGGCACGGATCGCGCTCAGGCGGTCGCTCACCGAGGCTGCGGCCTGGCCGAGCGGAAACTGCAGCACCGCAATCTGGTTGCCGCCCTTCGCGCCCTCGGCCAGCGCCACGGGCATGTCGGCCACCAGTGGCTCCCTGGCGATCTTCTTCTGCTTGGCCAGGTAGCGCTGCATGGCAATGTCGAGCACAGTCAGCAGCATGTCGTTGACGGTCGCGCCATGGGCCTTGCCGACGGCCTTCAGCTCGGCCAGCGGCAAGGTGCAGTAGGCATAACTGCGCCGGGCCGAGAGCTTGCCGTCGAAGGCGCCGGGCACGTTCAGGAAAGGCAGCGGCAGGCCCTTGCCGAGGCCGGCCGAGCGCAGCCCCTGCTCGGCGAGCAGCCCATACACGCCGGCGGCGGAACGCACCAGGCTCACCGCCTGCGAGCCGGCCGCGACCAGCCGCTGCACGATGCCGGCACGCTGGCCTGCGCCCTTGGCCGAGCGTGCCACGCCGTCCCACATCGCGCGCACCTCATTGTCCTTCGGGTCCTCGGACATCCACTGTGTCACCGCCTTGACAAAGGTGCGCCCGTCGATGATGCCGTGGTGCACCTTGCCGTACAGCGCCACGCTGCCGTCGGCCAGGCCGTCGATCACGTAGAAATGCCACAGCAGCCCCGTGCGGTCGAGTTGCGCCTCGTGCAGCTCGCAGACCTTCTCGAGCAGCTGCGCCATCGACGCGTCCTGCAGCGTCAGCCGGTGCACGTGGCCGCGGATGTCCGGGTCGGCCATCGGCTCGACCGACGGCGCGTGGGTCAGCGACAGCACCAGCCGGTAATTGAACGGCGGGCCGGGCGGGCGCTTCAGCAGCCTGGCGTGCAGCTTGTCGGCGAAACTGCCCTTGAAGCCCGCGGGCGGGCGCAGCAGCACCAGCGGGCCGATGTTGAAGGGCCGCTCGCGCGTCTCGAGCATGAACATCGCCAGATCGATGGCCGAAAGTGCGGGCATCTCGCTCTCCTGCAGCTAAGGATGTCAGTGCCTGGACCTGGCGCCGAGCGACGGGTCGGCTTCGCCGAGGAAGAACTTCATCGACAGTCGCTGCACGAAGCTGCCGTAGGGCGGATGGAACAGCTGCGTCGGGAACCAGCGGCGGCGCTGGAACACTGTGCGCGCGTGCGACATCTCGCGAAAGCCCTCTTCGCCGTGGTAGTTGCCGATGCCCGAGTTGCCGATGCCGCCGAAGGGTGCGTCGTGGTTGATCGCGTGCCAGCCCCAGTCGTTGACCGAGACGCCGCCAGAATGCGTGCGCCGCAGCAGCTCGTCGCGCTCGGCATCGTCGTGGCTGAAGCAGTACAGCGCCAAGGGGCGCGGACGCTCGTTGATGAAGGCAATGGCGTCGTCGGTGCTGTCATAGGGCACCACCGGCAGCACCGGGCCGAACAGCTCCTCCTTCAGCACCGCCATGTCCGGCGTCGCCCCGGTGACTATGTGCAGCGGCAGTTGCCGGTTGCCGGCCGACGGTTGCGGCGCGCAGGCGGTGACGGTGGCGCCCTTGGCGCGCGCGTCGGCCAGTACCGCCTCGATGCGCTGGAGCTGCCGGTCGCTGACGACGCTGGTGAAGTTGGGGTTGCCCTCGGTGTGGCCGCCGTAGAACTGCTCGAAGCTGCTCTTGACCGACGCTACGAACGCATCGACGCTCTCGCGCGGCACCAGCGCGTAGTCCGGCGCGATGCAGATCTGCCCGCAGTTGACCGACTTGCCGTGCGTGATGCGCAGCGCCGCATCGGCCACCGGATAGTGGCGCGTGACCACCGCAGGCGACTTGCCGCCGAGCTCCAGCGTCACCGGGGTCAGGTTCTGCGCCGCGGTGCGCATGACGGTCCTGCCGACCGCCGGCGAGCCGGTGAAGACGATGTGGTCGAAGGGCAGCGAGGTGAAGACGTTCGGGTCGACCAGTTCCTCGCCGACCACCGCCACCAGGTCTTCGCCAAAGACCTCGCCGAGCAGCGTCTTGAACACCGCGTTGGTCGCCGGCGTCACCTCCGACATCTTGATCATCACGCGGTTGCCTGCGGCGAGCGCGGTGACCAATGGGCCCATCGCTAGGTAGATCGGAAAGTTCCACGGCACGATCACGCCGACCACGCCCTTGGGCTGGTACAGGACCTTCACGCTGTTGCCGAGGAACAGCAACTCGGTCGAGCGCTTGCTGGGTTTCATCCAGCGTTTCAGGTGCGAGACCGCGTGGTTAGCTTCGAGTACCGAACCCAGCAGGTCCAGCATCTTCGATTCGGCCGCCGGGCGGAAGCCGAAGTCGGCGCTCATCGCTTCGGCCAGCAGGTCCTGGTAGCGCTGCGTCTGGCGCTTCAGCGCGCGCAGCCGCTCGAGCCGCTCGTCGGCGCTCGGGTAGGGCTGCGCCAGACAGGCGGCGCGCTGCGCGGCGTAGACCCGTTGCACCCGTTCCACCGCCTCCAGCGCCAGTTGTGCTTGGCGTGTGCTGTCGTTCATGTTCGTCTCCTCGTTCAGCGCTTTGCGCCTTCTTCGGTCACCGCCGTCAACTTGCGCAGCGCGGCGCGCAGGCGCTGTGCGCTGACCGGTCGCTCCAGGAAGTCGGTGCCGTTCAGGCGCGCGACGTCCACCGCCGTGCGGAAGGCGCTGTGCGGCCCGATCACCACCACCGGCAAGGCCTGCCCGTCCCGGCGCAGCCTGCGCACCAGTTCGAGGGCCACCGACGCATCGGGCTCGGAGCCGCAAAGCAGGCAATCGCCCCCCTGCGTCGCCAGCCAGTCGAGCAGCGTGGCGCCGTCTTCCAAGAAGATCAGCTTGCGCACCTGGCCCGCCAGCGCGGACTCGATCCAGCGGCATTCGGCCGGGTCGCGTTCGAGCACATACACGGTGTTGAACATCGCCTCCCTCGCAGCACCGCGATGGTGCTGCGCCGGTGCCGGGCGCACCATCCGTGCGCCCACCCCAAGCCTACCTAGGTGGCGCTGCGCTACCGTCCAGCGCCTGCTTGTAGTTCAGCCGCATCAGCTCGGCCATCGAGGCCACGCCCAGCTTTTCCAGCAGCCGGCTGCGGTGATGCTCGACGGTGCGGTGGCTCAGGCTCAACTGCTTGGCGATCAGTTTGCTCGGCAGGCCCTGCAGCGCCAGCTGCATGACCTCGCGCTCGCGTGCGCTGAGCAGCGCCAGCGCCACGCCGGGCGCCACCCCATCGGCCGGCGGCGGCGTGCGGCGCCGCTGCGCGTCGCGCTGCAAGGCCTCGTTGATGGCATCGAGCAGCTGCTGCTCGCGGTAAGGCTTCTGCACGAAGTCGACCGCGCCGTCCTTGATCGCCTTGACCGCCATCTCCAGGTCGCCATGGCCGCTGATGAAGACGATGGGCAGCGTGGCGCCCATCGTCTTCAACCGAGCCTGCAGCGCCAGGCCGCTCATTCGGGCCATGCGCACGTCGAGCACCAAGCAGCCAGCGCGGGCCGGGTCGAAGGCGGCCAGGAAATCCAGCGCCGACGCAAAACACTCGCAGTGCAGGCCGACCGATGCGACCAACTCGACCAGTGAGTCGCGATAGGCCTCGTCGTCGTCGACGATGAAGATGGTGGGCTCGGTCATGCGCTCTCCGCAGGGGCGACGGGCAGCGTGAACTCGAACAACGCGCCGCCCGCCGGATTCTGCGCCGCGCGCAGCGTGCCGCCCTGCGCCTCGATCAGCCGCCGGCAGATCGCCAGGCCGACGCCCAGACCCAGCGGCTTGGTGGAGTGGAAGGCTTCAAACACCTGTTCCAGCTCGCCCTCGGCAATGCCGGGGCCATGGTCGGCCACCTGCACCGACACCCATTCCGGGGCGACGCAGGCGATGTTCACCTCGATGCGGCGCGGCGCAGCGGGAGCCGCCGCCTCCATCGCCTCGATGGCATTGCGCAGCAGGTTCAGCAGCACCTGCTGCACATGCACCTCGTCGGCCACCAGGCGGGGCAGCCGGACCGGCCGCCGCAGCTCGATGCGCAGGTCGTGCTGCTCGCATTCACCGCGCAGCAGATCGATGCAGGCCGTGGCGAGGCGCTCCAGGTCGATCTCGCCGAGCTGCAGCTCGTGGCGCTTGACCATGCCGCGCAGCCGCGTGACCACGTCGCCCGCACGTGCCGACTGCGCGACGATGCGCTCCAGCAGGTCGACCACCTTCGGCAGATCGGGCGCAGGCCCGGACAGGCGGCGCCGTGCGGCATGTGCGTAGTTCTCGATCGCCCCCAGCGGCTGGGTGATCTCATGCGCTAGCGCCGCCGACATCTCGCCGACGGTGTGCACCCGCACGACATGCGCGAACTGCTCGCGCCACAGCGCGGCTTCCGATTCGGCGGCACGTTCGCGGCGCTCGGCATGGCGCCGCACATGCAGCGTGGCAAAGACTTCCGCCAGCAGGGGCACGCTCGGCACGAGCTCGTCGGGCCAGTCGCATTCGACCCGCACCGCGGCGACCGAGAACACCCCCAGCAGCTGGCCGGCGACCGCCACCGGCACCGCCAGCAGCGAACGCACGCCCAGGTCCCGCATCGCCTGCAGGTCGGCGTCGGCATCGGCCGGCAGTTCGCTCAGCCGTGCGAAGCGCACCAGGGCGTCTGTGTTCAGGCGGGCATGGATCCACGGCAGAGCCTGCGCCGACCATTCCTCGATGCCGGGCACGCCGTCGGCGAACCAGTGGTGCGCGCGACGGAAGCGCTGGTCGTCGCCGATTTCCCACAGCGTCGCCCGGTCCGCGCCTAGGAAGGCCGCAATGTCGTGCAGGCCGGCTTCGATGATGCGCGCTTCGTCCTGGGGCATAGCGATCAGCAGAGCGCTCAGCGTGCGCGAGGCCAGACGCTCGAAGTCGAGCACGCGCTCGCGCTGCTGTTCGGCGTGCTGGCGCGCCAGTACGCTGGCGAAAACATCGGCGAGCAGCCGCATGCGGCCCAGCAACTCGTCCGGCCATTCGCGTTCGCGGCGCAACGACCCGAAGGTCAGGCTGCCGCGCAGGCGCCCGCCCACCCACATCGGCATGCCGACATGAGACTTCAGTCCCATGTGCGCAAAGGTGGACTTGTCTACCGCCGCTTGCGCAGGCAACTCATCTAGGCGGGCAAAGACCACGGGGCGGCCGGCGCGCGCGCAGCTCAAGGCCCAGGGATTGCTCTGCACGATGTCCGTCGGCGGCGTTCGATCGATGCCTTCCAAAGCCCAGGAATGCGTGGTCTCGATGCGTCCGGTGACCGCATCCACCGAGATCAGCGAGGAGCGGTCGATGTCCAGCGCCAGCACGATGCGGCGCAGCGCGTCTTCGATCGCCGCGTCGATGTGTCCGGCAGCCAGGCCGATGAAGCCGGCCGACAATTCTGCGAGCAGTCGTTCGAAGACCTGCAGTTCCGCATTCGACGAATGTGGACCCGGGTTCACCTTGGGCGCTGGTAGGGTGGTGTCTGGGTTCGGCACGGCGGGGTCGCGTTCCTGCAGCCGCGAAGGCTCGCACGCCATCGTAGCTGGCACCCGGGGATGCAGCGAGCCTCGATGCCGGCATCTTCTTGTCTGCAGTGGCATCTCGCGTACTGAATTCAACCCGGCTGGGCCGTGCCATCTCCGGAACCTGCACCTCGTACATCGTCACGCAGCAGTTGGTCGACGCCACCATGGCGGCACCTGTGGGCCGCAAGGACCATCCCAGGGCCGCCGATTGCGACCCCAACTTACCGCCGGCACCCCGGGCCGCCGCCCAGCATTGAGCGCTACACATGATCACTCTCTGCGATGGTCTTGCGCGTCCAGATTGACCGGAGCCAGTCGCGACATCGTCGAACACCGAGATTGTCATCAGGGCCTCGACGGAAGCTTCAGGCCGCGCCGGGACCCGCGCCAGGAGTCTGGCCCGGCGCTCTTGAAGTCGATGCGAGCTATCGAAGGACGCCTTTGTGGCACCGAATCACACAACCTGTGTGCCCGCTCTGGGTCGATGGACTAAACCGCTCGCGCGGTAAGCGCTCCGGGTGAAGTCGGGGTAGTTCGCGGCGCCGCTGGTTTGCGCGAAGTTGACGAGCGAGGCAATCCGCCTCGTTCATCAATGGAGCTGCAACCATGGACACGACCACCCGCGCGGGCTCGCCGCTGCGTCAACGCATGATCGAAGACATGCGCATGCGCAAGCTGGAGCCGACGACCCAGACAGGCTACATCCGCGCCGTTCGCAAGTTGACCGCCTATCTTCAGCGCTCGCCCGACACGGCCACGGTCGAGGACCTACGCAACTTCCAGCTGCACCTGGTCGACACCGGCACCTCGCCGATCACGCTCAACGCCACGCTGACCGGGCTGAAGTTCTTCTTCGACATCACCCTGGGCCGCGGTGAGCTGATGGCGCGCATGCAGCCTGTCAAGCTGCCTCGTACCGTGCCCGTCGTGCTGAGCATGAAGGAGGCTGCCGCGCTGATCGCCGCGGCGCGCAACATCAAGCACCAGGCGGCCCTGTCGGTGGCCTACGGCGCGGGTCTGCGCGCCAGCGAAGTCTGCCGGCTCAAGGTGGGCGATGTCGACAGCGAGCGCATGGCCCTTCGGGTCGAACAGGGCAAGGGCGCCAAGGACCGCTACGCCATGCTCAGCCCCGTGGTGCTGGCGCGGCTGCGCGCCTGGTGGCGCATCGGCCATGCCCAGGGCAGGATCCTGCCCGGCGGTTGGCTGTTCCCGGGAATGGACCCGATGGAGCCGCTGAGCGCACGGCAGCTCAACCGGGCCGTGCACGACGCGGCCGCGGCCGCCGGTATCGCCAAGCGCGTGACCACGCACACGCTGCGCCACTCCTTCGCTACCCACCTGCTGGAGCGCAAGGTCGACATCCGCGTGATCCAGGTGCTGCTGGGCCACAAGAAGCTGGAGACCACGTCGATCTACGCCCACGTGGCCACCGACCTGCTGCGCGAGGTGATCGGCCCGTTGGAGGAGATGCCACCCACCTCGTGAGGCCGCCGTGGGGCGGCCTGCCCTGGAGGTCGCCGACATCTTCCGTGAACATGGCCCGGCCTGGCGCGAGGCGCAGCGTGGCCATCTGAGCCTCGGCCAGCTCAAGGTGATGTCGGCCCTCACCCAGTGCCGTACGGCGGCGCTGGGCGGCCATGTGCTGCGATGCGACGGCTGTAGCACCGACCAGATCGCCTACAACTCCTGCCGCAACCGGCACTGCCCGAAGTGCCAGAGCACGGCCGCGCAGCGCTGGCTCGACGCCCGGCAGGCCGACTTGCTGCCGGTGGATTACTACCACGTCGTCTTCACGCTGCCAGCACCCATTGCCGACATCGCGTACACGAACAAGACGGCGATCTACGGGCTGCTGTTCGATCTGGCTGCCGAGGTGCTGCAGACCATCGCCGCAGACCCGAAGCACCTGGGCGCCAGGATCGGCGCGACGCTGGTGCTGCACACGTGGGGCTCGGCATTGACGCACCACCCGCACGTGCACGGCATCGTGCCTGGCGGCGGGCTGTCCGCGGACGGTGAGCGCTGGGTGGCGTGCCGACCCGGCTTCTTCCTGCCGGTGCGGGTGCTGTCCAGGCTGTTCCGGCGTCGCTTCCTCGACGAGCTGCAGCATCTGTACGAGACGGGCAAGCTGCGGTTCTTCGGCGAACACGAGGGCCTGTCCGACGCGCATGCCTTCACACACTGGCTGGCACCGATGCGTCGGTGCGAGTGGGTGGTCTACGCCAAGCGACCCTTCGCTGGCCCCGAGGCCGTGCTGGCCTACCTGTCGCGCTACACGCATCGCGTGGCGATCTCCAACAGCCGCCTGCTGGCGCTGGACGAGCGTGGCGTGACCTTCCGCTGGAAGGACTACCGGGCCAAGGGACGCACGCGCTACAAGGCCATGACGCTCGCGCCGGAGGAGTTCATGCGCCGCTTTGTGCTGCACGTGCTGCCCGGTGGCTTCCACCGTATCCGGCACTACGGGCTGCTGGCCAATGGTGCTCGCAAGGCCAGCCTGGCAGCGGCGCGGCAGTTGCTCGGGGTGCGGGCCGAAGCGCCAGCCACGGCCGGCGACGCGGCGGCCCACGATGAGCCGGGATTGAAGCCGCCCACCTTCGTGTGCCGCCACTGCGGCCAGCCGCTGACGGTCCTGCTGTGGCTGGCGCCTGACTGCTCGATTCGTGCGCCGCCTCGCGCCACCCCATGACGATCACTTCACCCGCCCGACGACATCCGCCCACCGGCGGCTGGGTTGTCTTGTGCCCGAGGTCGCACTCTCACCAGCACGGCCAGCGATCCCGTGCGATCGATCGTCGTCCCGGGGCCGAACGTCCGCATCAGAGGGCCGCTTCTGTACAGCGGACGTCGTGGACGCAGCTCATCGCCGGACTGGCACAACGACTATCGCCATAGCGATTCAGGCTTCGACACCCGCCGTGGCATTCGCCGCGGTTTCCTCCCCCGAGGCTTGTCCGACACCTGCCCTCAGGCCAGCGCCGCTCGCCGCATCGCTGCGCACGCGGGCAGGTGTCCGACAACCCTAAACATCCGGCGCCGCCCAGGGGCGGGCCCGCGATGACGGCTTCCCTTCCTTCAGCCGCCCTCCGCGCCCCGGAGCCAAACGCTCACGATCCGGGGTAATCGTATCTTTCCAGCAAATTGACACGCTGGCCCGCAAAAAGTCCAACAGCGATAACCACTTGCAAAACCGCCTCTCGCGGATACCTTGTGCTTTCGGTGCAGATTGACACGCTTCGACCTGCCCCGGCCGATCACACCGCCGGCGCCTCGAACGCCCCACCGATCTGCTTCGCCCGGCGAGGGTCGTCCGAGTGCAAGTACATGGACGTGGTCGACAAGGAAGCGTGCCGCAGGTTGTCTCGCACCGTCGTCAGCTCGGCACCTCGCTGAAGCGCATGGGTTGCATGCGTGTGGCGCATCCAGTGCGGCGTGGCCCGCCGCAGCTTCTCGGCCAGCGCTGGATTCGTGTCGGCCAGGATTTCGGCCGTCGCGGCGAAGAACCTCTTCACGATAGCCCACAGCCGCTTGGACGTGATGCCGGCCTCGCCATCGAGGCTGCCGAGCAGCGGCGTGGCGGGGTTCCATTTCGCTGGCGTCACGGGGAGGCCGCGCTGAGTCAGGTGCCGGTCCAGAGCCCCACGCGCCAGCCCCGGCAGCACCACCTTGCCGGCCTTGTTGCCTTTGCCGACCACGTGCAACCAGTGATCGCCGTGCGCGTCGACCTCGATGCATCCCAGCGTTGCGTGCACCAGTTCGCCAGCGCGCAGCCCTGTGCTGTAGCTGAAGTCGACCAGGAAGCGAAGCCTTTGGGCGGCGCTCGGCTGCCAACCGTATGACCACTCCAAGCCTTCAGCGACCGTTCTCACCAGCTTCCATTCCCCCTCGGAGAATGATCTTGTCGTGTCCAGGGTCGCCTGCCTGGTGCCGCGGACCTTGATGCCCGCGAAGGGATTTGCCAGCACGTACCGTTGCTCGATCAGCCACCGAAACATCGAGCTCAGCACGGACAGCGCATAGGCCCTGGAGCGCGTGGACAGGCCGCCCGCGAACGGTCGCCACTCGCTGGAACTGCGTGGTGACGCTGGCCCGACCCAACGCGCCCTCGGTGTTGGTTGCCGCAAAAAGGCCCGGTACGTCACGGCGTCCTCGGTGGCCAGCGAGGACAGCGCCACGCCGCGCTCGACGATCGCCCACAGGATCAGCCGCTCGGCCTCCTTGCGGTAGGCGCGCTGCGTCGCAGGCGCTTCGTGCAGCGACAGCCAGGCCTGGACCGCCTCGTAGTCGTTGTTCGCTCTCAGGACGCACGACGCGCGCGGTGCACGATGAAGGCCCATGGTGCCGTTGACCTCATGGGGCACGATGAGCCTTTCCCAAGGAACCACATCCGATGGCGCTTGGGTGACCAGCAGCGCACGTGCACGGTCGGTCAGGTCTGCATGCGCAGCAAAGAACGCCTGGATCCGGCGCGCACCTGCCACGCCGAGGCCGTCGATGTCCACCCACCAACGCCTGCGGCGCGGTACTCGGAGCGTGAGGTCGGCCAGGGTCTTGATGCCGGCCTGGCGCAGCACTGCGGCGACGCGGGGCTCGAGCCAGAGGTCGATGCCGTCGCCGATCAGGGGAACCGGGACGGCCGCGCTGCGCAGCTGCTCGATGGCGGCAGCCATGGCGCGTGCAGCCGCTGGGCCTTTGCGCGCGGGCCCGCTGAAAAGCTTGGCGAGGTCATCACGGTGGCGCGACTTGGCGAACGCCGCGATGTCGCGGCGGATCGCGCCAATGACGCCGCGCGACGATTGACCGGCCGCCCGATCTTCACCGAGATACCGCGTCACCGCGCCCCTCGACGACAGCCCCTCGTGCCATGCCCGCAATACCGCGAGTGCCGCCGCGTCAGGCAGCGAGAACGCCGGTGCTGTTACAGACGAGCCGATTTCCAAGCGGCACAGTTTACGCTGTTGACAGCTCTATGCCGCTAAGGTTAGTTATCGGCATAGCAGGGACTAGAGTCCACTTGTTCAAGGCATGCACCACCGGTTTCGAGCTCTGGGCGCCCCTGGTCAGCACGGGCGGAGATGGCCGCGGCCGTCACA
>WBZM01001583.1_pt1 | contig 21923 bp, 14 predicted proteins | sample 5204271 | NCBI WGS metagenome assembly WBZM01 (sample SAMN12344346, study PRJNA552823) | activated sludge metagenome | biome: Activated sludge suspended growth; feature: Nitrification reactor; material: Wastewater; isolation source: activated sludge from nitrification reactor of wastewater...
GAGCTCGTACCCGAGGGTCAGGGAGAGAGGGGCGGGGGGACGCTGCAGCGAGGCCAACCCGGGATCGCCCAGCCAGGTGGCGCGGGCCTCCAGCGCGGCCCGGCCCGGCCCGAGCCGCCAGCCGAGGGCCGCCGCCGCGCCGGCCGCCGGCGCCCAGCCGGCCTCCGGCAGGAGCGGGCCGCCGCCGGCGGCCACCAGGCTCTCCACCCGCGCCACCCCGGCGCCGGCCTCGAGCCGCACGGCGAGGCGCTGGCCGGCGCTGCGCCGCCAGCCGGCGGAGAGGAGCAGCGCCAGGCTGCGCAGCTCGCCGGTGAACGCGACCGGGCCGCCGGGGGCCACCACCTCCGACTCGCGGCGGAGCCGGGTGAACCCGGCCGAGAGCGCCAGTCCGGCCTCCTGCCGCCCCAGCCACCGCCAGGCGCCGACCCCGGCCACCGCCGCCAGCCCGGCACCGCGCCCGGAGGCGAGGGCCGCGCCGGCGCCGGCCGAGAGCGTGAGCGGCGGGAGGGGCGGGCGCAGCCGCGGGCGGGCCCGGGCCGAGAGCGGCGGCAGCTCCACCCGCACCTCGTCCTCGCCCGGCGCCGCCGCGACGCGCGGGCGGTAGGCCATGGCGAAGCGCCCCGGCCCGGCCTGGCGCGGCGGCCCGACGGTGCCGGCCCCCGCGCTCCGGATCGCCGGCGGCTCGTCCACCGGGTTGCCGTGGGCGTCGGCCACGGTGGCCACCAGGTCCACCTCGGCGGCGCCGTCGGCGGTGACCAGCGGGGCGGCGGGCGCGAGGTCGAGGCGCGCCGGGCCGGCCGGCGCCAGCGCCAGGCTCGCGCTGCCGCTGGCGGCGCCGCTGCGCACCGTGAGGGCGGCGGCCTTCCGGCCCTCCAGCCGGTCCGGCACCGTCCAGCGCAGCGCCCAGGCACCCGGGCCGGTCCGCTCGGGGGCGGCCACGCGGCCGGCCTCGGGCTCGGCCTCGACGGCCCCCGCGGCGGGGTTCCCGGCGGCGTCGAGCAGCGTCACGGCGGCGGTGACGGGGCGCGACTGGCCCGCCATGGCCCGCCCGCGGTCCAGGGCGACCTTCACGACGGCGGCCGGGCCGGCCGGCCGCGCGAGGAGGACCCGCACCGCCGGCTCGCCGGGGCGCTGGGCCGTGAGCGTGGCCTCGCCGGCGCGGCCGGCCGGGAGGTGCCAGCGCAGCCGCCAGGCGCCCGGGCCGGCCGGCGCCGGCGCCTCCAGCGTCCCGTCGCTGGCCGCCAGCGCCGGGGGTGGGCCGTCGAGGGGGGCGCCGTCCGGCGCCACCGCCACCAGGAGGCCGGCCACCGTCGCCTCCCGGTCGGCCGGCGCCTCGGCCTCGGCGAGGAAGAGGGCCGCGTGGGCCACCGGCGGGAGGGGCAGGGGGATGCGCCGGGTCCCGTGGAAGACCGCGTCCACGCCCGGCGGCACCTCCACCGGCACCAGCGCCAGGCCGGTCGCGTCGGCGGTGGCCGGGCCGAAGGTCCGCTCGGCGATGCGCACCTGCACGCTGGCGCCGGGGCGGGTGCGCACCTCGGCGTCGCCCAGGCCGTGGAGCGGCACGGCCACGTACCCGCAGGCGCCGTCGGCGGCCACCGCGCCCAGCACCGCCACGCGGGGCACGCCGGCCTCGGGGGCCTGCCAGGTGGCGATCAGCCCCGGCCCGTCCGCCGCCGGGCCGGGCGCCGGGGGTCCCAGCCGGCCGGCGCTGGCGGCCAGGCGCGGCCGGGGCGTGCCGGCGCCGTCCACCTGCACCGCCACCACGCGCGGCGCGCCGGCCTCGAGCCGGTCCGGCTCGGCCCGGAGCCGGAGCTGGCAGGGCGGGCCGTCGGCCGCCGCCAGGCCCGGGCTGGCGCCGAGCCAGAGCGCCGCGGCGAGCCCCGCGGCCGACCGCGCGGCGCGGCGGCCCCGGTGGCCCCGGTGCTCATGGGCCGTCATGCTTCCACCTCACCCGCAGCCCCTCGATGCGCGCCTCCGGCAGGGGGAGGCAGGGCACCTGGCGGACCGTGATCCGGCCGTCCGGCGCCACCGCCCGCACCTCCACCGCCGCCAGCCCGGCCCGCCGCGCCACGTGGAGGACGAAGCGGCCGTCGGCGCCGACCTCGACCGGCGCCGCGTCCACCGTCACCAGGGAGCCCGGATCGACGCGCCCCACGGTGTCGAGGCAGTGGCCGGCCGGGCCGACCCGGCTGGCCTCGGCCACCTTGAGGAGGAGGTCGGTGGGGACGGGGCGGGGCGGGGTGGGGGGCTCGCCGGCGGCGGCCAGGGAGGACTCGCCGGAGGCCACCGCCACGGTGCGCCCGGCCGCGGTGAGCGAGACCGTGCCGACCTGCGAGGCGACGGCGAAGGCCAGGCCGCCCGCGGTCACGTGGAAGCGCGCGCCCCGCGCCTCGGCCACCGCCGCACCGCCCGCCTCCTCGATGCGCACCACCCGGTCGCCGTCCGGCTCGTAGTCCACCTTGACCACGCCGTGCGCCAGCCGGAACCGGTGCACCGCCGCGGTGAGCTCGCTCACCGCGAGCTGGGTGCGCTCGCCCACGTCGAGGCGGCTGGCGGCGCCGGCGGAGAGCGCGGCGGCGGCGCCGGGGCCGGTCCGCAGCAGGCCGTCGGCGGGCAGGGCCTCGCCCGCCACCGCGGGCCGCCAGGCGCCGTCGGGCCCGGCGGCCTCCACCGGGCCGGTCACCGAGACCAGCTGGAGCCGGGGCGCCGGCGCGGGGGCCGGGGCCGGCGCGGCCACCGGCGGAGGCGGCGGGGGCGGCGGCGCGGGCGGGGGCGGCGCGGGGCGGAGCGCCCACCAGGCGCCGCCGAGGGCGGCGGCGACGGCCAGGCCCGCGGCGATGCGGGCGGCGGTGCGGCGGCCGGTGGTCGGGGCGGAGGCCATGGGTCAGGCCAGGTGGGCCGGCGCCGCGGCGGCCGGGAAGTGGATGGTGACGGTGGTGCCCTGCCCGGGCTCGCTCTGGAGCTCGATGCGGCCGTGGTGGGCCTCCACGATGCCGTGGGCCAGGGTCAGCCCCAGGCCGGCGCCGGCCTCCTGCGAGGTGGAGAAGAAGGGGTCGAAGACCCGGTCGCGCTGCTCGGCCGGGATGCCGCGGCCGGTGTCGTGCACCGTGAGGCGCAGCGCCGCCCCGTCCACCGCCGAGACCGCCACCTCGACGCGGCCGCCGGCCGGCGTGGCCGCCACGGCGTTGTCGAGGAGCCGGCGCACCAGCGACTCCACCTGCTCGGGATCGCCCTCCATGGGCGGCAGCCCGCCCTCCACCGCCACCGAGAGCTCCAGCCCGGCCTGCGCCGCGGCGGGCCGGACGCGATCGGCCGCCGCCGCCACCGGCCGGTCCAGGGCGAAGCGGCGCGCCCCCTCGGCCAGGCCGGGCGCCGCCAGCCGGCGCAGGTCGCGCACCACGCCGGTGACGCGGCGGGCCTCGCCGAGCGCCTGTCCGAGGAGCTTCCCGGGCTCGCTCTCCGGCCCCACCTGCTGGCGGGCCATGGTGACCAGCCCCACCACCGAGGTCATGGGGTTGTTGAGGCCGTGGGCCACGCCGGCCGAGAGCGAGCCGAGGGCGGTGAGCCGGCGGGTGCGGGCGATCTGCTCCTCGGCCGCCTTGAGCTCGCGGGTGCGCGCCTCCACGCGGTCCTGCAGCTCGGCGTTGAAGGCGCGGATGGCCTCGTCGCGCCGCCGCACCTCGGCCGCCATGTGGGCGAAGGCGGCGGAGAGCGTCCCCAGCTCGTCGGGGCCGGCGGGCGGGAGCGGCGCGTCGAAGCGGCCGTCGCGCAGCGCCGAGGCCGCCGCGGTGAGCTGGCGCACCGGCCGCTGCACCGCCAGCGCCAGCCCCAGGCCGAGGAGCGCCGAGAGGGCCAGCGCGGCCAGCGCCCAGCCCACCGCCTGGCGGCGCACCCGGTCGGCGGCGCGCAGCGCCACCGCGGCCGGCTGGGCCACCACCACCGACCAGCCGAGCGATCCCACCGGCGCGAAGGCCGCCAGCCAGGGCTGCCCGTCGGCCCGCTTCACCAGCCGCACCATGGGGCCGGCCGCGCCCTTCCCCTCGTCCACCAGCGCGCGCTCCTCCGCCGAGAGCGGCCCCGCCACCGTGCCGCCCAGCACCGTGCCGCCGCCGTCCACCAGGTAGGCCACCCCCTCGCCGGCGGCGTCGCGCAGCGGGCCCGCCAGATCCGCCAGCGAGAGCTCGGCTGCCAGCACCTGGGCGCCGCCGGCCAGCCGCACCGCCAGGACCAGCCGGGCCACGCCGCTGGTGGGCGCCCGGTAGGGCGGCCCCACCGCCAGCCCCGCCTCCAGCGCCGCCTGGAGCGGCACGGCGCGGGAGAAGGCCAGCAGCCCGGCGTCGTCCACCGCCTCGTGGCCGCGCAGCGCCGGGTCGGCCTCGGGGTGGCGCTCCGAGAGGACGTCGAGCACCGCCTGGCCGCCGCGGTCGAGCACCGCCAGCACGTTCAGGTCGGGCGACTGGCGGTAGGGGATGGCCAGGGCGGCGGCCGCCTCGGGCCGGGAGAGCCGGTCGAAGGGGATGTAGCTGGCCACCTGGCGCAGGCCGCGCAGGCGGTCGAGGGTGTGGCGCTCGCAGCCGCGCGCCAGCTCGCCCGCCTGCCGCCCCATGGCGGCGCCCACCGTGCCGGTCAGCTCCTCCCGCGCCCCCTCGGCGGCCTGCCAGCCGAGCACCAGCACCGGCACGAGGCCGGCCACGGCGAGGGCGAGGCGGATGCGGGTTCCGAGGGTCACGCGGGGCGCGTCCAGGCAGGGTGAGGCGGGCGGGGGGCGGGTGTGGCCTCATCCTAGGCCAGACGCAGCGGACGCGGAGGTCCACGGCTGTGCCGCGACGCCGGGACGGGCGCTTTGCCCGGGTCGGCCCACACCTGACCACCTCGACGGAGGTGGGGCCCGCGGCGCCCGTGCGGGAGCGCGCGGGGCGGCCGCTTGACAGCCGCCGGGGCGGTTTTACGTGAAGGGCGAAGACGGTGGGTGGCGCGAACGCCCCGCTCCCACCGCCTGGGCCAGACCCACACCCTTTCACAGCGGCCTCCCGAGGAGGCCGAGAGGAGAGAACCATGCTGACGCTCTGGAGGACCACCCCCGCCCTGCCGTCCCTCGCCGCCGAGATGAGCCGCCTCGTCAACGACGTGGCCCTGGCCCACCCGGCCTTCGCCGCCGCCCAGGCCCCCGCCGCCGACGTGCTGGAGGCGGCCGGCGAGTACCGCGTCCAGCTCGACCTGCCGGGCGTGGACCCGGCGGCCATCAAGCTGGAGGTGGAGAAGGACACCCTCTCGGTCTCCGCCGAGCGGCGCTTCACCGCGCTGGCCGCCGGGGAGGAGCTGCACCGCAGCGAGCGCCCCTTCGGCGCCTTCTCCCGCAGCTTCCGCCTGCCGGCGGCCGTGGACGCGGCGCGCGTCGAGGCCCGCTACGAGGCGGGCGTCCTGACCGTGACCCTGCCCAAGCGGGAGGAGGCCCGGGCCCGCAGCATCCCGGTCCAGGTCTCCGGCCGGTAGCTGGACGGGAGCGCCCGCCCGGGGAGCGGCGGGGGCGGGGATCGGCGGCAGGCCGGCCCCGCCCCTGCCCTTTCGTGGGGGGATCCCCCAGCGGGCATGGCATCATCCCCTCCCCGCGCGGACGATCCGTGGGGACCGACGCGCCGTGCACCAGGGCCGGCGCCGCAGCGAGGGGAGCGACGTGAGCGAGACCACCGAGGAGGCGGCGCGCCCGGCGACCGAGGAGCCCCGCAAGACCCACGTCACCGTGGTGGGCATCGGCGCCTCGGCCGGCGGGCTGGAGGCGCTGGAGCGGCTCTTCACCCACATGCCGGCCGACACCGGCCTGGCCTTCGTGGTGGTGCAGCACCTCTCCCCCGACCACAAGAGCCTGATGGTGGAGCTGCTCTCCAAGCACACCACCATGGCGGTGCGGCGGGTCGAGGACGAGATGGCGGTGGAGCCGGACACCGTCTACCTGCTGCCGCCCAAGCGCACCGTGGTGATCCAGGGCGACCGGCTCAAGCTGGCCGACCGCTCGCCGGGCCACGCCGTGCCGCTGCCGGTGGACATCTTCTTCTCCTCGCTGGCGGAGGCCCGCGGCGAGGCGGCGGCCGCCATCGTGCTCTCCGGCACCGGCTCCGACGGCGCCCGCGGGGTGGCCGACATCAAGGCCGCCGGCGGCACCGTGCTGGTGCAGGACGAGGCCAGCGCCAAGTTCGACGGCATGCCCCGGGCCGCGGTGGCCACCGGCCTGGTGGACGCGGTGCTGCCCCCGGAGGAGATGCCGGCCCGCCTGGTGCGCCTCTCCCGCCAGAGCGTGGCCTCCGGGCTCGACCCCGCCGACGAGGTGGTGGTCGACGCCTACCCGCGGGTGCTCGACCTGCTGCGCCGCCAGACCGGCGTGGACTTCACCCACTACAAGGCCACCAGCGTGCTGCGCCGCATCGAGCGGCGCATGGGCGTGACCGGCGCCTCGTCGCTGGCGCAGTACGCCGGGGTGCTGGACGCCTCCTCCCGCGAGGTGACCACCCTCTTCAAGGAGCTGCTCATCGGGGTGACGCGCTTCTTCCGCGACCCCGACGCCTTCGAGGCGGTGCGCACCCGGGCCATCCCCTCCATCATCGAGGCGGGGCGCTGGGACCAGCAGGTCCGCGTCTGGGTGGCGGGCTGCTCCACCGGCGAGGAGGCCTACGGCCTGGGCATCCACTTCATGGAGGCCATGGAGGCCGCCGGGCGGCGCCTGCCCCTCAAGATCTTCGCCACCGACATCGACCGCGAGGCGCTGGAGCACGCCTCGGCGGGCATCTACCCGGAGACCATCGCCGCCGACATCTCGCCGGAGCGGCTCAACCGCTGGTTCACGCGGCGGGGCGACCACTACGTGGTGGGGCGCGAGCTGCGCTCGCTGGTGCTCTTCGCCGCCCACAACCTGGTGAAGGACCCGCCCTTCACCCGCATGGACCTGGTGAGCTGCCGCAACCTGCTCATCTACCTGGAGCCGGTGCTGCAGCGGAAGGTGCTCTCGCTCTTCCACTACGCGCTGTCGCAGGGGCGCTTCCTCATGCTGGGCCCCTCCGAGACGGTGGGCGACGCGGCCGAGCAGTTCCAGACCCTCGACACGCGCTGGAAGCTCTTCCAGGCGCTGGGCACGCCGCGCACCAGCCTGGGCGACACGCTCTCCTTCGGCGGGACCCCGGAGCGGCGGCGCCGCCCCCCGGCCTCCGGCGTGGAGGGCGGGCCGGCGGGCGATCCCACCGAGGCGGCCTTCCGCTGGCTGGTGGGGGAGTTCGCCCCGGTGGCCCTGCTGGTCAACTCCACCGGCGAGCTGCTCCACGTCTTCGGCGACGCCTCCCGGCTCCTCACCGTGCCCCCGGGCCGCGCCAGCCTGGTGGTCACCGACCTCCTGGAGCGGTCGCTGGCGGCGGCGGTGGGCACCGCCATCCACCAGGCCCAGGCCCAGCAGCGGGAGATCCGCTACGCCGGCGTGGTGGCCGGGCCGGAGCGGGGGCTCGACAGCATCGACCTGCGGGTGGTCCCGCTCCCGCCCGGGCGCGCCGGGCCGGGCCACCTGCTGGTGATCTTCCAGGAGCCGCGGCGCGAGTCCCGCCCCCTCCCGGCCGGCGAGCCGCTCGACCGGGCCACCGAGCAGCGCCTCACCGACCTCCAGGCGGAGCTGCAGTACACCAAGGAGAACCTCCAGGCGACCATCGAGGAGCTGGAGACCTCCAACGAGGAGCTGCAGGCCACCAACGAGGAGCTGCTCTCCTCCAACGAGGAGCTCCAGTCCACCAACGAGGAGCTCCAGTCGGTCAACGAGGAGCTGCACACCGTCAACCAGGAGTACCAGGCCAAGATCCAGGAGCTCTCGGACCTCAACGCCGACCTGGACAACCTGCTGCGCGGCACGGAGATCGGCACGCTCTTCCTCGACGAGGAGCTCACCATCCGGCGCTTCACGCCGGCGGTGGCCAGCCTGGTGCGGGTCATCCCGCGCGACGTGGGGCGCCCCATCGAGCACTTCACCATGGCCTTCGAGGCGAGCGGCTTCCTGGAGGCGCTGCGCGCCACCCTGGGCGACGCCCGGCCGCGCTCCCTCGACGCCGCGGCCGCCGACGGGCGGCGGCTCCAGATCCGCGTGCTGCCCTACGTGGGCGGCTCCACCCCGCAGCGCGGCGTGGTGGTGACCTTCGTGGACGTCACCGAGGCGGTGCGCCAGGCCGAGCGGCTCCAGGCCATCATCGACTCGCTGGGCCCGCAGATCGCGGTGCTGGACCGGGAGGGGCGCATCGCCCTGGTCAACCGCGCCTGGCGCCGCTTCGCCGAGGAGAACGGGGCCGGCGGCTCGCCCTCGGTGGACGTGGGGGCCGAGTACCTGGCCACCTGCCTGGCCGCCACCGGCCCGGACCGCGAGGCCGGGGGGCACGTGGCCGACGGCCTGCGCAAGGTGCTGGACGGCCGGCTCACCGAGTTCACCTTCGAGTACCCCTGCCACTCGGCCACCGAGGAGCGGTGGTTCAAGCTCCAGGCCTCGCCCCTGCCGGCCGCCATGGGCGGGATCGTGGTCTCCCACGTCAACATCACGGCGCGCCACCGCGCCGAGCAGATGCTCGAGGCGATCCGCGGGAAGTGAGGCGGCGCGGCCCGCGGCGCCCCGCCCCGGGGGGCGGGCCGCGGCGGGCCGCAGGGCCGGCGGGTGGGGCGGCGGGTCAGGCCGGCACGGGGGCCGCGGCCGGCACCACCACCAGGCGGAGCTTGTCGGCGGCCTCGTCCACCTCGACGCGGACCCGGCCGCCCTCCTGCAGCTCGCCGAAGAGGATCTTCTCGGCCAGCGGCTTCTTCAGCTCGTTCTGGACCAGGCGGGCCATGGGGCGGGCGCCCATCTTGGGGTCGAAGCCGTGGTCGGCCAGCCAGGCGCGGCCGGCCGGGGCCAGCTCCAGCACCACCTTCTTCTCCAGCAGCTGCGCCGCCAGCTCGCCCACGAACTTGTCCACGATGCGGGCCACCACCTCGGCCGGGAGGCTGTCGAAGGCCACCCAGGCGTCGAGGCGGTTGCGGAACTCGGGGCTGAAGGTCCGCTCGATGGCGGCCCTGGCGTTGCCCGGCCCCTGCAGCTCGGCGCCGAAGCCGACCCGCCGGGCCGAGAGCTCCTGGGCCCCGGCGTTGGTGGTCATCACCAGCACCACGTTGCGGAAGTCGGCCTTGCGCCCGTTGTTGTCGGTGAGGGTGGCGTGGTCCATCACCTGGAGCAGCAGGTTGTAGATGTCCGGGTGGGCCTTCTCGATCTCGTCGAGGAGCAGGACCGTGTAGGGGGTCTTGCGGACCGCGTCGGTGAGCAGGCCGCCCTGGTCGAAGCCGACGTAGCCGGGCGGCGCGCCGATGAGCCGGGAGACGGTGTGCTTCTCCTGGTACTCGGTCATGTCGAAGCGCAGGAACTCCACGCCCAGGATGCGGGCCAGCTGCTTGGCCAGTTCGGTCTTGCCCACGCCGGTGGGGCCGGAGAAGAGGAAGCAGCCGGTGGGCTTCTCCGGGCTGCCCAGGCCGGAGCGGCCCAGCTTGATGGCGGCGCAGATGGCGTCGATGGCCTGGTCCTGGCCGTAGATGACCTTGCGCAGCTCCGGCTCCAGGTTCTGCAGGGCGCTGCGGTCGTCGGAGGAGACGGTGCGCTCCGGGATCTTGGCGATGCGGGCCACCACCCGCTCCACGTCGCGGGCGGTGATGCGGCGGTGGCGCTTGGCCTCGTCGCGCATGCGGTCGCGGGCGCCGGCCTCGTCGAGGACGTCGATGGCCTTGTCCGGGAGCTTGCGGTCGTTGATGTGCTTGGCCGAGAGCTCGGCGGCGGCGCGCAGGGCCCGCGGCGTGTACTCCACGCCGTGGTGGTCCTCGTAGACCCGCTTCAGGCCCTTGAGGATCTTGACGGTGTCCTCCACCGAGGGCTCGCCCACCTCGATCTTCTGGAAGCGGCGGGCCAGGGCGTGGTCGCGCTCGAAGGTGGCCTTGTAGTCCTGGTAGGTGGTCGAGCCGATGCAGCGCAGCTCGCCCGAGGCCAGGCCGGGCTTGAGCAGGTTGGAGGCGTCCAGCGAGGAGCCGCTGGTGGCGCCGGCGCCGACGATGGTGTGGATCTCGTCGATGAAGAGGATGGCGTTGGGGGTCTTCTTGGCGCCGGCGATGACGCCCTTGAGCCGCTGCTCGAACTCGCCGCGGAACTTGGTGCCGGCCAGCAGGGCGCCCATGTCCAGCGAGTAGATGGCCGCCTCGGCCAGCACCGCCGGGACCCTCTTCTCGTGGATGCGCAGCGCCAGCCCCTCGACGATGGCGGTCTTGCCCACGCCGGGGTCGCCCACGAAGACCGGGTTGTTCTTGCGGCGGCGGCAGAGCACCTGGATGGTCCGCTCCAGCTCCGCGTCGCGGCCGATGAGCGGGTCGATGAGCCCCTGGGCGGCCCGCTCCACCAGGTTGACGGTGAAGGTCTTGAAGGGGTCCTTCACCGTGGCCGGCGGCCCCTCCTCCTCCTGCCCCTCGCCCCCGCCCTCCTGGCCGGGCTGCTGGGCCCCGCCGCTGCCCTCCTTGGAGATGCCGTGGGAGATGTACTGGAGGATGTCGAGGCGGCGCACGCCCTGCTTCTCCAGCAGGTAGACGGCGTGGGAGCCGCGCTCGCGGGTGATGGCCACCAGCACGTCGCCGGCGTTGAGCTCGGTGCGGCCGGTCCCCTGGACGTGCCAGGCGGCGCGCTGGAGCACCCGCTGGAAGGCGGCGGTCTGCTCCGGCTCGTGCTGCCCGTCGAGGGACTCGAGGGTGCGGTCGAGGTACTCCTCCAGCTCCTTCTTGAGGAGCGCGAGGTCGGCGCCGCAGGCCAGCAGCACCTCCATGGCCACCTTGTCCTTCACCATGGCGTGGAGGAGGTGCTCCAGCGTCACGTACTCGTGGCGGCGCGACCGGGCCTCGGCCACCGCCGCCTGAAGGGTCTGCTGCAGCTCCTTGGACACCGTCACCATCGCTACTCCGGCTCTATGGTGCAGAGGAGCGGGAACTCCGCCTCCCTGGCCAGCGACATCACCTTCTGCGCCTTCGACTCCGCGATCTCGTAGGGATAGATACCGGCCACACCGACCCCGTGCATGTGAACGTGCAGCATGATGCGGTGGGCCGTCTCGGCGTCGTGACGGAAGACGTTCACCAGCACCCAGTCCACGAACTCCTGGGTGGTGAAGTCGTCGTTGTGGAGGAGGACCTTGTAGAGCGGCGGCCGCTCGACCTTCTTCTGGGCCTTGGTCTTGGGCACCGTGACCTGGGTGCCGTCACCGGGGCGGGTGCGTTCGGCCATGAGGGACCCATTGTAAGCGCGCGGAGGACGCGGCGCGCGGGATAGGATCCCGGCAGGGGCCAGCCAGGAGGGCCGGACGCCCCGGGAGGAACGCATGGCGGGGCCGGGCGGCGGGCCGATGGCGGGGAAGATCGCGGTGATCACGGGGGCCTCGGGCGGCATCGGCCTCACCACCGCGCTCGGGCTGGCGCGGCTGGGGGCCGAGGTGGTGCTGACCGCGCGGGACGGCGCCCGGGGCGAGGCGGCCCGCGCCGCCGTCGAGGCGGTCGCCGGGCCGGGCCGGGCCCACCTGCTCCTCGCCGACCTCGGCTCCCTGGCCGAGGTGCGCGGCCTGGCGGCCGGGCTGGCGCGCCTGCCGCGCCTCGACGTGCTGCTCCACAACGCCGGGGCCATGCACACCCACCGCCGGGAGACGGTGGACGGCCTGGAGGAGACCTTCGCGGTGAACCACCTGGCCCCCTGGCTCCTCACCCGCCTGCTGCTCGACCGGCTGGCGGCGGGCGGGGCGCGGGTGGTGACGGTGGCCTCCGAGGCCCACCGCATCGCCCCCCTCGACCTCGACGACCTGCAGGGCGAGCGCCACTGGTCGGCCTGGACCGCCTACGGCCGCTCCAAGCTCTGCAACGTGCTCTTCGCCGCCGAGCTGGCGCGGCGGCTGGCCGGCAGCGGCGCCACCTCCAACAGCCTCCACCCCGGCGTGGTGGCCACCGGCTTCGGCCGCAACGACGGCGGCCTGAACCGCTACTTCTTCACCTTCCTGCGCCCCTTCCTGCTCACCGCCGAGCAGGGGGCGCGCACCTCCCTCCACGTGGCCAGCGCGCCGGAGCTGGCCACCGTGACCGGCCGCTACTTCAAGCGCAGCCGCGAGGCGCAGCCCTCGGCGGCGGCCCGCGACGAGGGGGTGGCGCGGGCGCTCTGGGAGGCCTCGGCGCGCCTCGCCGGCGAGGCGCCATAGGCCTTACGGGGGGAGAGCACGGCGACCACGTTGGGGCGACGGTGCGTCGCGCCGCCGTTGAATTCCTTCTCACCCATCATGGTTTGGCCGCCGACGGGTGCGCGTCAACCCATCGAGAACGCTCGGGATGTCCAGAATTCCTGGATTCACCACGAGTATCAAGTGGTTCACGATGAGCGCGGAGGCGGGCGCAGCGTCAATCATCTGACGGTGCGTCCGTGGACGCGGCGACCGCTCCTGTCGATGATGGCCGCGTGGCTGACCACCAAGCATTCGCGCTGATGCTCCTGCGCCAGATCGTCGGAGCGCACCAGGCCCTCCTGCAGGCGGAGGCCGCACCGCTCGCCGAGCGGGCCGGTGCCGTCGAGGCGGCCCGGCTGCGGCTCGGCATGCTGGTGCGGCAGGCCTCGGCGCAGTTCCCCGCCCCGCGCGGCGCGGCCCCGTCCCAGGACGAGGCCGCCGCGCACGCCGGCTAGGCCCGGTCAGCGCCGGCCGTGGCGGCCGCCGTGGCCGCCCCCGTGCCCGCCGCGGTCGTCGTGGCGATCCTCCCGGCGGTCCTCTCTCCGGCCCCCGCGGTCGTCGCCGCGCCAGCCGTCGTCGTGGCCGCCGCCGCGGTGGCCGCCGCGCCCGTCGTGGACCTCGCCACCCCAGCCGCGGCGCGCGTGCTCCTCGTGGAGGTAGCGCTGGCGCTCGGGGGCGCGCGGGTAGCGGTCGCCGCTGTACTCGCGCTGCCAGGCGGGCAGCGGCGCGGGGCGCCAGTCGGCGCGCCGGTCCCAGCGGTCCCAGCCGCGGTGGCCGTGGGCCCAGCCGCGGCCCCAGTGGTCGTCCCAGCGCGGCGGCGCGTCGTGGCGCCAGCCGACGAACCAGCGGGGCGGGGCGCGGTAGTAGCCGACCGGGATGCGCAGCACGAAGGCCGGGACGGCGTCCGGGCCCACCTCGTCCCAGGGGCCGTCGTACCAGCCGCTGGAGTACCAGCGGTCACCCTCGAAGAGCCAGTAGAGGCCGTCGTGGAAGAAGTAGTTCGCGGCCACGCCGGGCGCGTAATAGACGGGGTAGCCGGGCACCTGCACCAGCTGCGGGTAGACCGGCAGCCGCAGGCCGACGGAGACGCCGAGGCGCACGCCGCCGTGGGCGTGGGCCGGGGTGGGGGCGGCCGCGAGGGGCGCGGCGGCGAGGGCGAGGGCGAGGATGGTGGGGCGCATGTGGTGTTCCTCCTGCCCCCCTTGGACTGCACCGCGCGCGCCAGTATTCAGCGTGCAAGGATTCCGCGGGTATCGGCCGTTCCGGCGCCGCCCGGGTGTGGCGCCCGGTCACGGTCGGCGCCGCCGGGCCACAGGCGGCGCGTCCTGCCCGGAACGAGGTGCGGCCCCGGCGCTCCGAGGAGCACCGGGGCCGCGAGGTCCCGCCGGGCGGTGGCGGTCCCGACGACGGCTACTTGAAGCTCACCGCGCCGCTCTTCCGGCCGCCGTAGCTGGTCTGGCAGGTGACCGACGAGGGGTTGAGCGGCTTGGGGGTGACGCCCACCGGGACGAGCTGGAACTTGCCGGTGGTGTCGATGGGGGCGGTGCCGATGAGCGTGCTGGCGGTCGGCGCGGTGGCCGTGCCGGTCCAGCAGGTGGCGCTGGCCTGGGTGAGCTGCGCGGCGAACCAGTTGGTCGAGCCGATGATCCTCCAGGACGACTTGGAGACCGTGTACTGCACGGTGCCCAGGCTGACGGCCTCGGGCCCGCCGAAGACCACCATGGTGACCGTGGCGGGGGCCGAGCGGACGCCGGTGGTGTCGGCCACCGTGTACGTGAAGGTGAAGACGCCGGTGGCGCCGCCGGCGGTGTAGGAGACCGCCCCGGTGAGCGGGTTGACCGAGGCGCCGGTGCCGGTGACCTGCACCGAGAGCGGGTCGATGACGGTGCCGGTGGCGGCCACGTCGTTGGCGAGGACGTTGACCACGCGGGTGGTCCCGGCCTGGGTGGCGGTGTTGTCCGGGTTGGCGGTCGGCGCCACCGGCACGAAGGGCACGGTGAAGGAGACGGTGGCCACGTTGGAGGCGCCCACCGCGTCGGTGAGGGCGTAGGTGAAGCTGTCGGGGCCGCTGGCGCCGGCGGTCGGCGTGTAGGTGACGCCGCTGGCGCCGGCCACGGCGGTGCCGGTGGCGGGCTGCGAGAGCACCAGGATGGTGGCGGTGCCGGAGAAGGTGTCGTTCCCGAGCACCGGGATGAGGGTCGAGCCGGAGCCGGCCACCACGGGGAGGTCGTCCACGGCCACCGGCGCGCCGGCCGGGTTCATGGGGTTGCCCGAGCCGACCACGGTGCTGGCCAGGTAGAAGCCGCCGGCGTTCGACTCGACGCGCACCTGCATCGGGGTCTCGACGCCGGCCGGGAGCAGGCCGCTGAAGGCGTAGGTGCCGGGGGTGGCGCCGGGCGTCATCAGGCCGCCGGGCGTGCCGAGCACGGTGAGGGTCGGGCCGGAGAGGTCGGAGGAGCTGGCCGCGAGGGAGAGGACGCGCCCCAGCGGGTCGAAGCTGGCCACGGCGTCGAGCTGGTCCACCAGCTGGGCGGAGACCGAGTTGACCGGCACGCTGGTGAGGTTGGTGACGGTGATCGAGGCCGGCGGGATGGCGGTGGAGGGGAACTCGACGTGCCCGTAGTAGTTGCCGCCCGGGAACTCCGCCAGGATCAGGCTGGGCATGCCGGTGCCGCTGGCGAAGAGCTGCTGGCCGGGCGCCGAGGTGGCCCAGACGTCCACCGTGTTGAGGGCGGCGCCGCGCGAGTAGACCGACTTCTTGATGGAGAAGGGGGTGGGGATGGGGGCGGTCCAGCGCTGGCCGAGGACCGTGCCGAGGGGCTGGATGACGAAGTCGTTGCCGGCGCCGTCGAGGTTGGAGCCGGGCGGGCCGTCGACGCGGACGTAGTTGGTGCCGAAGGGGCTGCCGGTGAAGGTGTGGGCGTAGTTGGGGTCGCCGAGGAACTGCTGCGTGCCGACGGTCAGCGTCTCGCCGGGGTTGAGGACGTCCCACTGGATGAAGGGGCCGACGCGGCCGGAGAGGGCGGTGTCGAAGTCCATGGCCGGGCCGAGGGGGACGTCGATGGTGTAGAAGATCGAGCGCGCGCCCGCGGCCTGCACGTCGGGGAAGACCTCGATGCCGAAGGGGTGCGTCACCGTGTAGGTGCCGGGCACCGCGATGTTGGCCACCACGCGGATGCGGGCGAAGACGGTCTCGGTGCCGTGGGCCGGCTGGCCGAGGGGCAGGTAGGTGGCCTCCAGGGCCGCCAGGAAGCGCAGCGTGAAGCCGCCGGCGCCGCCGCTGATGGCCACGTTGAGGTCGTTGTAGAAGAGCTCCGTGCCCAGGTTGCCGGCGAAGCCGGTGGGGTCGGTGGCGATGGGGAAGCACATGGGCGCCAGGCCGGCCGCCGGGTTGGGCGACTGGGCCTGCGAGGTGCACAGCCCCACCGCCGTGCCGTTGGTGTCCCGGTACCACTGCGGGAAGACCATGGTGGGGTCCTGCGGGCCGCGGTCCTGGAGCGCCGCCAGGGCGGGGCCCGCCGCCAGGGCGGACAGCAGCGCGGCGAGGGTGCGGGTGGTGCGTGCTGCGGTTCTCATTGCGTCCTCCGACTCGATGATCCGGGCGCGTGCGTCGGGCGCGGCCCGGTGCTCCGTGGCGGAGGCATTGGTTGGTCCTCCGACGACCAGCTCGACCGGTCGTGCAGGGAGGACACGGTCGCGGCGGGCCGCGGGCGTCGGGCCGAACACCGACACGTGGTGGCGCGGGCGCGGGAAGACGGGGCTCGGGGATCCTCCGACGCGCCACGGCGGTCGCCAGCGCGGGGGACGCCGGCGTGCATCTCCGCGACACCGCTCGGTGTGCGCGCCGCCGGGGCCCGCGCCCCCCGGCGCGCCCGGTCCCGCCGCGGCACTTGACGCCGGCACGCACCGTCCGCCGGCGCGAGGGCGGCGCGTCCGGCCCAGCCCCGGGACGCCCCATCAGGCCCGGCGCCCGCCGCGGCGCGGCGCGGACGCGGCGCGGGGGCGCGCTACCCGCCGCGCCGGGCGGCGCGGATCGAGCGATCGATCAGCTCCACCGGGTGGGCCGCCTCGACGTCGGCGCCGCGCTCCCGCAGCATCTTCTGGATGTGGAGCGTGCAGCCGGGGTTGGCGGCGGCCACCACGCCGGCGCCGGTGGCGAGGACGTTGGCGGCCTTCTTCCGCCCCAGCTCGTCGGCCGCCTCGGGCTGCACCAGGTTGTAGATGCCGGCCGAGCCGCAGCAGGTCTCGGGGGAGGGGATCTCCACCAGCACCAGCCCGGGGATGGCCTTCAGCAGCTCGCGCGGCGGGGCGTGGATCCCCTGCGCGTGGGCCAGGTGGCAGGAGGCGTGGTAGGCGACGCGCGCCTCCACCGGGCCGCGGGGCGCCACCGGCCCGAGGGCGGCCAGGAACTCGTTCACGTCGCGCACCCGCGCCGAGAAGGCGGCGGCGCGCGGCTGGAAGGGGTCGCCCTCGAAGAGGGGGGCCAGGTCCTTGAGGTGCGAGCCGCAGCCGGCGGCGTTGACCACCACCGCCTCGACCCCGGCGGCGTCGAAGGCCTCCACCAGCGCCCGCGCCAGCCGCGCCGACTCCGCGTGCCGCCCGGCGTGGGCCGAGAGGGCGCCGCAGCAGCCCTGCCCCTCCGGCACCTCCACGTCGCAGCCCTCGGCGGCCAGGACGCGCACCGTGGCGTCGTTCACCTCGGGGAAGAAGACCCGCTGCACGCAGCCGCCCAGCAGCGCCACCCGGGCCCGCCGCGGCCCCTCCGCCCGGGCCGGGGCCGGGAGGCCGGCGGTCACGTTGCGCCAGGTGACCGGCGGCGCCAGGGCGTCGAGCTGGGCCAGCCGGCGCGAGGCGCGGAAGAGGCCGGCGGTCCGGAGCAGCCAGCGCAGGCCGGTGACCCGGCCGAGCCAGAGGAGGAGCGCCGCGGCGCGGAGCCGCGCCGGGTGCGGGAAGAGCCAGAAGAGGAAGGCGCGGTGGAGCCGCTCCAGGGGGGCGCGCGCGCCGGCCGCCTCGGCCCGGGCCCGCGCCCCCTCGATGACCTGGTCGTAGCGCACGCCCGAGGGGCAGGCCGGCATGCAGGCCATGCAGCCGAGGCAGCGGTCGAAGTGGGAGAGCATGCTCGGCGAGAGCGGGGCCTTCCCGTCGAGGAGGGCCTTGGCGAGGTCGATGCGCCCCCGCGGCGAGTCCATCTCCGACGCCCAGGCGTCGTAGGTGGGGCAGGTGGGCAGGCAGAAGCCGCAGTGGACGCAGTCGTCGACGGGTCGGCGGGCGGGGGTGTCCACGCTAGATCCCTCCCACCATCCGGCCCGGGGCCAGGCGCCCCTCCGGATCGAGCTGCGCCTTGAGCCGCCGCATCAGCGCCAGGGCCGGCGCCGGCGGCGCCGGCCCCCAGGGGTCGAGGCCGGCCCGCAGCGCCTCCGGGACGGCCGAGAGCACCACCGCGCCGTGGAGCGCGCCGAGCCCGGCGCGGGCCTCGGCGAGGGCGGCGGCGAGGGGCGCGGCGCCGGAGGCCTCGCCGCCGGCGAAGCCCAGGCCCAGGGTCGGGTACCAGCCGGCCGCGCCGCCGGGGAGGGCGCGCGAAAGGGTGGAGAGCGCCGCCGCCATGGCGCCGGCCGCCCCGGGGGGCGCCGAGAGCCGGGCGCGGACGGGGCCGCGCTCGCGGGCCGCGTCGCAGGCCGCCCAGAAGGCCGCCGCGGCCGCCTCCTCGAGGGGCTGGCCGGGGACGCCGGCCTTCCCGGCGGCGTCGAGGAGGCGGGCCACCTGCCCGGCCACGCCCGGGCCGAACCCCTCGAAGCGGACCCCGAGCGACAGCGCGCCCGGCGCCTCGCCGCACAGGGCGCAGAGGGCGGCGGGTTCCACCTGCGCGGCCAGCGCCGCCTTCACCACCGCCCGCACCCCGGCGCCGTCGGCCGGGGCGAAGCGCAGCGTGGTCCGGGCCTCGGGGAGCGGGTGGAGCCGGAAGTTGACGCTGGTGAGGAGGCCGAGCGTGCCGAGGGAGCCGACCAGCAGGCGCGGCAGGTCGAAGCCGGCCACGTTCTTCACCACCTTGCCGCCGCCGCGGGCCACCACGCCGTCGGCCCGCACCAGCGTGGCGCCGATGACCAGGTCGCGGGTGGAGCCGCGGCTGGCCCGCAGCGGGCCGTAGCCGTTGGCGCAGACCAGGCCGCCCAGCGTGGCCAGGGTCGGGAAGGGGGGATCGAGGGCCAGCCGCTGGCCGTGGGGGGCCAGCCGGGCCTGCAGCGCCGAGAGCGTGGTGCCGGCCAGCGCCCGCACGATCTGGTCGTGCGGCGCGTGCTCCAGCACGCCGGCCAGGCGGGTGGTGCGGATGACGGCGTCGATCCCGGTGGGCCGGTGGCCCAGGCCGAGGTCGGTGCCGCCACCCACCACCAGCACGCGGAGCCGGTCGCGGGCGCAGGCCCGCATGGCCTCGGCGGCCTCCGCCTCGGTGGCCGGCTCGAAGACCAGGCGCGGCGAGAGGCCCAGCACCTCGTCGCCGGGGGCGGCCGGGCGGGCGGGGCAGGCGGCCGCGGCGGGCGCGGTGGCGGTGGGCGCGGTCACCAGCGCTCCGCCAGCCCCGCGGCCTCGGCCGGGTGGGGCACGTAGGGGCCGGGCTTCTCCCCGCAGAGGCGCGGCGTGGGGAAGACCTTGCCGGGGTTGAAGCGGGCCGCCCCGTCGAAGGCGCAGCGGACCCGCATCATGGTCTCCAGGTCGTCGGGCGAGAACTGGTCGGCCATGTAGGCGGCCTTCTCGGCGCCCACGCCGTGCTCGCCGGTGATGGAGCCGCCCATGCGCACGCAGAGCCGCAGGATGTCGCCGCCCAGCTGCGCCGCCCGGGCCTCCTCGCCCGGGTGGGTGGCGTCGTAGAGCACCAGCGGGTGGAGGTTGCCGTCGCCGGCGTGGAAGACGTTGGCCACGCGGAGGCCGGCCGCGGCGGCCAGCCGGCCGATCTCGCGGAGCACCGCGGCGATCTCCGAGCGCGGGATGACGCCGTCCTCCACCAGGTAGTTGGGCGAGATGCGCCCCACCGCGGCGAAGGCGCTCTTGCGCCCCTTCCACATGAGCTGGCGCTCCGCCTCGTCGCGCGGCACTTGCACGTCGCGGGCGCCGCAGGCCCGGGCGATCTCGGCGGCCCGCCGGTGCACGTGCTCCACCTCGGGGGCCGGGCCGTCGGCGTCCATGAGGAGGAGGGCGCAGTCCTCCGGCCAGCCGAGGCCGGTGGCCGCCTTGGCGGCCTTGATGGCCAGGGAGTCCATCATCTCGATGGCGGCCGGGAGGATGCCGGCGGCGATGATCTGCGAGACCGCCTCGCCGGCCTCGTCGGTGGAGGGGAAGATGGCCAGGAAGGTGCGGGTCACCTCCGGCTTGCGGAGCAGGCGCAGGGTCACCTCGGTGACCAGGCCCAGCATCCCCTCGCTCCCCACCAGGGCGGCGAGGAGGTCGTAGCCCGGCGCGTCGGCCACCGCGCTCCCCAGGTCGGCCACCGTGCCGTCGTCGAGGACCAGGCGCGCCGAGAGGACGTGGTTGGTGGTGAAGCCGTACTTGAGGCAGTGGGCGCCGCCGGAGTTCTCCGAGACGTTGCCGCCGATGGTGCAGACGCCCTGCGAGGACGGGTCGGGCGCGTAGTACCAGCCGGCGCCGGCCACCGCCCGCGTCACGTCGAGGTTGATGACGCCCGGCTCGACGCGGACCCAGCCGTTCTCCAGGTCCACCTCCAGGATGCGCCGCATGCGGGCCAGCGAGACCACCACGCAGCCGGGCACCGGCCGCGCGCCGCCGGAGAGGCCGGTGCCGGCGCCCCGCGGCACGATGGGGAGCCCGGCCGCCGAGGCGAGGCGCACCACCGCCGCCGCCTCCTCGGTGGAGGCCGGCAGCACCACCAGCGCCGGGCGCGTGCGGCCGTGGGTCAGGCCGTCGCACTCGTAGACCAGCAGCTCCGACGGATCGGTCACCACGTGGGCGTCGCCGACCACCGCCGCCATCTGGCGGGCGAGGTCGGCGCGCGCGGCCTCGGTCAGCGGTTCCATGCCGGCACCTCGGGGGTGAGCCCGAATCTTAGGGCCGGACCGGCCGCGCGCGACGGAGGCGCCCTCAGCGGGACGCGGACCAGAGGTGTGACGGGCGGTTGTGGAGTCCTCTGGTCCACTCCACGGTGAGAGCGGGTCTCGCCCGCGCCTGTCGGGGCGCCGCCTACATTGACAGGATTGGTCTACTTTCGCGAAAACTCGGCCCCTTTCCCTCATGGAGTCGTCATGTCCGCATCCTCGGTGCCCAGTCCCCGCGCCGGCGTCCTCCGCCGCGGCGAGCGCGTGATCCTGCCGGCCGACCGGCTCGACGACCTCGTCCAGGCGCTGCGCCGGCGGGGCTTCGAGGTGCGGGCGCCGGTGGCCCGCGACGGCGCCCTGGTGCACGAGGCCATCGAGTCGGCGGCGGCGCTGCCCGCCGGCCTCGCCGACGAGCAGGCCCCCGGCCGCTACCGCCTCGGCGCCCGGGAGGACGGCGCCCTCTTCGGCTATGCGGTCGGCCCCAGGACCTGGCGCCACGAGCTCCACCCGCAGCGGCAGAAGCTCCTCGAGTCGCGGCGCGGGAAGGGCGGGGCCTTCACCATCCTCCCCGAGCCGCCGGAGGAGCGGCGGCTGGCGCTCCTTGGCGTGCGCCCGTGCGACCTCCAGGCCATCGCGGTGCAGGACCAGGTGCTGGCCCACGGCGCGGTGGCCGATCCGCACTACGTGGCCGCCAAGAAGGGGCTCTTCGTGGTGGCGGTGAGCTGCGCCGCGCCGGGTGGCACCTGCTTCTGCGCCTCCATGGGCACGGGCCCGCGGGCCAAGGGCGGCTTCGACCTGGCCCTCACCGAGCTGGTGGCGGGCGCGGGCGCGCCCCACCGCTTCGTGGCCGAGGTGGGGAGCGACCAGGGCGGGCGGGTGGCCGCCGAGCTGGGGCTGGCCGCGGCGCCGGCCGCCGACGTGGCCGCCGCCGAGGCGCTGGTCCGGGACGCGGCGGGGCGCATGGGGCGCACCCTCGACGCCGCCGGCGTGGCCGGCCTGCTGGCCCGCAACAGGCGGAGCCCGCGCTGGGAGGAGGTGGCGCAGCGCTGCCTCTCCTGCACCTCCTGCACGCTGGTCTGCCCCACCTGCTACTGCACCAACGTGGTGGACCGCAACGACGTCACGGGGGAGGTGGCGGTCCGCTGGCGGCGCTGGGACAGCTGCCACACCATGCGCCACAGCTACATCCACGGCGGCAGCGTGCGGAAGCGCACCGCCAGCCGCTACCGGCAGTGGCTGACGCACAAGCTCTCCTCCTGGAAGGACCAGTTCGGCCAGCTCGGCTGCACCGGCTGCGGCCGCTGCATCACCTGGTGCCCGGCCGGCATCGACATCACCGCCGAGGTGGCGGCCATCCGGGACCTCGAGGCGAAGGGGGAGGTGCAGCCGTGAAGCGCTCCCCCTGCTCCGACCCCATGGCCCCCATCCCCACCGAGATCACCCGCGTCCTCCGCGAGACGCCCGACACCCTCACCTTCCAGCTCGCCCCGGCCCGCGGCCACGCCTTCCAGCCCGGGCAGTTCAACATGCTCTGGCTGCGCGGCGTGGGGGAGCTGCCCATTTCCATCAGCGGCGACCCGGCGCGGCCCGAGCAGCTCACCCACACCAT
>WBZM01000325.1_pt2 | contig 21916 bp, 19 predicted proteins | sample 5204271 | NCBI WGS metagenome assembly WBZM01 (sample SAMN12344346, study PRJNA552823) | activated sludge metagenome | biome: Activated sludge suspended growth; feature: Nitrification reactor; material: Wastewater; isolation source: activated sludge from nitrification reactor of wastewater...
CGCCCGGGTCGGAGGCCGCGACCGGAGCGGAGTCGTCCGCCGCAGTGGCCGCGAGGTCAACGTCGACGGGGACGTCAGCCGCCCCAGCCGAAGGGGTCGTGGCTGCCGCCTTGCGGGCGGTGGTCCGCGCACTGGCCCTCTGGCGGGGGGCCCGCTTGACCGGGGTTTCGGCCGCGGCCACGGTGACCTCTCGAGCGCCCTCGGCAGGCGAGCCGGACGGCATACCAGGCGGTGTCGTGTCTGCAGACTCGTCGGCAGCGGTGGTGGGTTCTTCGGTGGATGCCACAGGGCGTCCTCTCGTCACCCGCGCGGCAACGCCCACACCACCGGGGTCTCCCCCACGTCACCACGCGGCGCGTGGTCTGGCGTCGTCCACGCCGCGGGTGCGGCGCGACGGAAGTCGTCTCGCTACGTCCGACCCAGTTCGCGCAGGATGCGCGGCCCCGAATCAGGCGCCGGCGACGCTCTCGATGGCGGCCAATGGATCGGCCACCGTCGCGTTGTCGTCCTGCAGCGGGCCTTGGGCCAGCCGGATCACCAGGGGCGGTGTCGGCGGCTCCAGACCGGCAACTGCACGCAGCGCGGTCAGAATGTCGTCGGGGCGCACGGCGGGTGTGGTGTGCCGTACGACCATCCGGAGTATCGCACATTCCGGCGCGACGACCTCGGTCAGGACCGCCAGTGACTCGGCCGTGTCGAGCCGCATCAGGATGACGGCCGCGCGAGCGTCGAAAGTGCGCAGGCCGGTCTTGAACATCCGGCTCACCTCGATCCGCTCGGCAGCAAGGAAGGTCTCGATGGCGGCCCCGAGCTCGGACGCATCCATGCCGCGCACGGCGATCGCCCAGTCACTCGCCTGCAGTCGGTCAGCCAGCGCACCCGGCGTCGCCTCGGCCGCCGCGACGATGTCCAGCCCGGGTGGCAGCGCCGCGTCCAGAGCCGCCGCCAGCGTTGCTGGGTCGACCGAGCGGGTCAACGCCAGCTCGACGTATTCCGCCTCGCTGGCGGTTCCGGTCGACGCGGCATTGGCGTAGGAGATCCGCGGGTGGGGATGGAAGCCAGCCGAGAACGCAATGGGCACCTGAGCCCGCCGCAGGGCCCGCTCTAGCGCCCGCTGGAAGTCCCGGGTCGACGAGAACCGCAACCGACCACGCTTGGCATATCGGAGCCGCACCTTCTGGACGACCTGCGCGGGCGGTGGGCCCTCGGGTTCGCGTTGCCGAGCCATCGTCAGCCCTGCTCGGCTCTGCGCCGAGCTTCCTCGCGGCGGCGCTCGGCGTCGGCGCGATGGATGACCATGGCTTCCTCGAGCGTGGGAGCAGTGCCGCCGAGCCGGGCCGGCATGAGGTGCGCCTCATCGGCACGCATCGGCGGATAGGCGACCTGCTGCCCGTCGATCTGCACCTGCATTCGGCGCTTGAGTTCGGCTGTCACTTCGACGATGTCGGCCTCTGCCGCCACCGGCATCGGCTCTCCCACCGTGATGAAGATCGGCGTGTTGGTGCGCCCGAGCTTCTTGGGGTGGCCCTTGGTCCACACCCGCTGAGCGCCCCACACGGTCGTCGGCAGGATGGGCACGCCCGCCTCCTGGGCCATTCGCGCCGCGCCGAGCTTGAACTCCTTGAGCTCGAAGGACCGCGAGATGGTCGCCTCGGGATACACGCCGACGATCTCGCCGTCGCGTAGGGCCTTGACCGCGTTCCGGTATGCCGCCGCGCCGGCCGTGCGGTCGACCGGGATGTGCTTCATCCCGCGCATCAGCGGGCCGCTGAGCTTGTGCTCGAAGACCGACTCCTTGGCCATGAACCGCACCAGCCGCCCGGCTGGGAGTGCCGCGTAGCCGGCATACGTGAAATCGAGGTAGCCGGTGTGGTTGATCGCCATCACCGCGCCCCCACGCCGGGGCACGTTGTCCTTGCCGACGATGGTGAAACGCAAACCCTGAGCGAGGAAAAGGGTGCGGGCGACGCCGATGACCGGCCAGTAGACGAGATCCACGAGAGCCACCCTAGGGCCGTCGTGCCAGACTTCCCGTGTGACCACCTGGGGATGGGTCCGCGCGGCCGTGCTCATCGCGCTCCACGGACCGCTGTTGGCGCTGGCGTCGATCGGGTGCCTGCTCCTCCCCGCGGCCCTCTGGCGCCCTGACCTCGTGGTACCCGGTTTGTCCGTCGCCAGCCTCGCCGCGCTCGTGCTGCTCCCTCCCTATGCCGCACACCGAATCCTCGAGGTAGCCCGCCGCAACGGAGGGTTGAGCACTCCCCCGCCCGACCAGATCAGGCGGCTGAGCGAGCACGCGACGACTCGGCTGCACGAGGCGGTGCTGCCCAGCGACCCGCCGACGTGGTACGTCGCGGCGCGGGCCCTCGGTCGGCCGGTCGTCGTCACCGGAATGGGCTGTTCGTTCGCGGTGCTCGACCCGGCTCAACCAGGCTCAACCGGCCCGCAGGATGTGGCGTCCCGGCCGGTCGCAGGCACCTCACCGGAGCTGTGGGAGGACATCACCGTCGGCACGGCACCGGGACTCGCTCTGCTCGGTGTCCTGGCCTGGTGGCTGCGCTCGTGGATTGACATGTCCCGGTGGCTGTTGTCGGTGTGGTCGCTGCGCCCCGGCCCCAGTATCGAGACGCGGATCATCCTGCTGCCGTGCATCGTCTTTGTTCCCCTCACCGCCACGGCGGGGGCGCTGGCGTACCTCGCGACCTGGGTTTCCCTGACCCTGACCGGCGCGCAGCGAGCTCACGCCATCGCTCGGATGTGCGCGACGCACGACGGGCATCCCCTGGAGGTGACCGACCTAGCCGACTCCGACGATCGCCGCGTGGGGTGGTCCAGCTCGCGCGATTTCGCGCCCCTCACCCGACGGCGACTGGCCAGGCCAGGTGGGCAAGCGTCCGCTTCGCACCCAGCCGATCCGAGCCGCGCGCGGCTGCCCCTTGCCCTGGCGGCCGCGTTCTCCCCCTTCGTCCGGTGGAGTCAGCTCGCCACCGCGGTCTTGTTCGCCGCGTCAGTCGCCGTGCTGGTAGCCGCGACCGGAGGGACTGCCCGGTATGCCGGGTCCGCCCTCTGCGCGCTCGGAGCGCTGTTCACGACTGCGCTTCCGGCCCGAATGACCGTCCATCGGGAACTCCACGAGCAGGAGGAACGTCGCCAACGGGTGGTCGTGGCCGTCGGACCGCAAGACGACACGGCTGCGATGTCGGCACGCGTGACCGCCGCAGCACAACGCCGCCGGTCCTCGGCGGGGCAGTTGGTCGCCTTGTGGCCCACCTGGGGCGTCATTGCCCTCACGAGCGGCCTGTTCGGCGCCTGGCTCGGGCCGGTCGTAGGCCAGTGGTTCGCCGGGAAGGCGGGCCACGACGCGGGGTGGATCGTGGGTCCGGTCGTGCTCGCTGTGGTCCAGGTGGGCTATGTGCTCCACCGGGTCTTTGTGCGGCGGGATACGTCCTTCGTCGATCGGGTGCAGCGCAGCATTGAGGACTTCGACTCACCGAGTCAGCCCTGAGGGGCTGGGTCAGACCAGCTGCAGATCCATGCTGTAGTCGCCGTCCTCGACATGCCCGGTCCAGCCGCGGTGGGCAAAGAGGGTGCGCATCCGGCCGTTGTCCAGGGAGACGTCGGCGTGCAGCGTGCGACAGCCTTCGGCCCGGCCCCGCTCCCCCAGCAGGGTGACCATCTGGGAGCCGATCCGCCGACCCTGCCAGGCATCGGCCACGAGGAAGGCGACATCGCCGACGCCGTGCCGGTCGGGACAGCTGAGGTTGGACAGGGCCACCAGGTGCTCGCCGTGGAACACCCCGACCGCCTCACCAATGCTGCGGTCGAAGACCCAGCGCAGCAGGTGCTCGACCTGCGGCCCGATGCCGAGGTAACGCCACCGCAAGGCCCGCTCGGAGCTGTCGAGATGCAGCTAAGACTGCACGATGTCGTGCTGGGTACTCTGCACAACTCGGCCCGTCGGGTGGGGCCTTGCAAGATCGCCTTCGAGCAACCGGGGAGCGTCTACGTACTCTATGCGCTCTATGCGCGGCAGAAGAGTGCGTTCCTCGCAGCCAACTCGCCGTCGTGAACGACCTGCGAATAGTCGCCGGGGTGACAGTCCGCCAACGGTTCTTCTGGCCTGACGCGCCAGTCCTCAAGGTTGCTGAGCGTCAGTCGATGGATTGTGCGCGAAGGCGTAGGGCGTTGGTGATGACGCTGACGCTGGATAGGGCCATGGCGGCCGCGGCGATGATGGGTGAGAGCAGGAGCCCGAAGACGGGGTAGAGGACGCCGGCGGCGACGGGGATGCCGAGGGCGTTGTAGACGAACGCGAAGAACAGGTTCTGTCGGATGTTGCGCATGGTCTTCTCCGAAAGCTCGCGGGCGCGCACGATGCCGGTGAGGTCGCCCTTGAGGAGGGTGACCCCAGCGCTTTCCATGGCGACGTCGGTTCCTGATCCCATCGCGATGCCCACGTCGGCGGCAGCCAGTGCGGGGGCGTCGTTGACGCCGTCGCCAGCCATCGCGACCACGCGGCCTTCGCCACGGAGCTTGGTGACGATGTCGCTCTTGTGGTCGGGCAGGACTTCAGCTTCGACCTGGTCGATGCCGAGGGTCTTGGCGACAGCGTGGGCGGTGACGCGGTTGTCGCCGGTGAGCATGACGATCCGGATGCCGTCCTCGCGGAGGGCTTTCAGCGCGGCCGGCGTGGTGGGCTTGATGGGGTCGGCGATCGCGAAGAGCCCTACGAGTCGGCCATCGGCTCCCATGTAGATGACGGTGGCTCCGTCGCCGCGCAGGTCATCGGCACGGTTGTTGAGTTCGGTGGTGTCGATGTGGTGGGAGTCGAGGAAGTCGGAGCTGCCGAGGACCAGGACCTGCCCTTCGACGGTGCCGATGACGCCGCGGCCAACGGGTGAGTCGAAGTCGGTGACGTCGGGGATGGGCAGGCTGCGGGCGGTGGCGGCTTCGACGATGGCCAGGGCGAGCGGATGCTCTGAGGCACGCTCGACACCGGCGGCGAGGCGCAACAGGTCGTCTTCGGATCGCTCGCCGGTGGCGATGATGCCGGTGACGGTGGGCCGGCCCTCGGTGAGGGTTCCGGTCTTGTCGACCACGAGGGTGTCGACCTTCTCCATGCGCTCGAGCGCTTCGGCGTTCTTGATGAGCACGCCCAGTCTCGCGCCGCGTCCGACTCCGACCATGATCGACATGGGGGTGGCCAGCCCGAGCGCGCAGGGGCAGGCAATGATCAAGACCGCGACGGCGACGATGAGCGCATGGGCGAGTTTGGGGTCGGGTCCGACGAGCGCCCATACGATGAAGGCGACGACGGCGACGACGATGACGGCCGGCACGAAGATGCCGGCGACCTTGTCGGCCATGCGCTGGATGGGGGCGCGGGAGCGTTGTGCGTCGGCGACCATGGCGACGATCCGGGCGAGCATGGTGTCGCGGCCGACCTTCTCGGCGCGCATGATCAGGGCGCCGCTGCCGTTGATGGTGCCGCCGATGACGGTGTCTCCGCTGGTCTTGGTCACGGGCATCGACTCCCCGGTGACCAAGGACTCATCGACAGCTGAGCGACCCTCCTCGACGGTCCCGTCGACGGGCACGGCCTCGCCGGGGCGGACCCGCAGCCGGTCCCCGAGCTGGACCGTGTCCAGAGAGACTTCTTCGTCAGCCCCGCTGTCGGTGATGCGGCGGGCGGTCTTCGGTGTGAGATCCAGCAGGGCCTTGATGGCTCCGGAGGTCTGTTCGCGGGCACGCAGCTCGAGGACTTGGCCGAGCAGGACCAGGGTGGTGATGACGGCAGCGGCCTCGAAGTAGACATCGACGGTGCCTGCGTCGCCGCGGAAGGAGGCGGGGAAGATCCCGGGCGCGATGGTCGCGATGACGCTGAATAGCCACGCGATGCCGGTGCCCATCGCGATGAGGGTGAACATGTTCAGGTTGCGGGTGCGGACCGAGGCCCAGCCGCGTACGAAGAAGGGCCACCCGGCCCACAGCACGACCGGCGTGGCCAGGACGAGTTGGAGCCAGACGGAGGTACGCGCGGAAATCAGGTCATGCAGGAAGGGGATGAAGTGGCGGCCCATCTCGAGGATCACGATCGGGATGGTCAAGGCGGTCGCGACCCAGAAGCGGCGGGACATGTCAGCAAGTTCGGGGCTGGGACCGGTGTCCGCGGTGACGGTGACCGGCTCCAGAGCCATCCCACAGATCGGGCACGACCCCGGACCGGGACGGCGCACCTCGGGGTGCATCGGGCAGGTCCACTCGGCGGCGTCTTCGTTCACGTCCTGGTTGCGCGGGGCCGCGTCGTCGGAGTCTTGAGGGGGCGTGAGGAAGCTGGCCGGGTCGTGGCGAAAGCGGTCGCGGCAACGATCGGAACAGAAGTGGTATGTCGTGCCATCGTGATCGAGGGTCAGCGCCGTGTTGGGATCGACCTGCATCCCGCACACAGGGTCTGTCACGGACTGGCTGGTCTTGGTGACGCTCTGGTGGTGCTCATGGTCGTGCTGCATGTCCGGGTTCTCCTCCGGCAGTGCTCGTGACGCCCGTGTGGCGCCACGGCTGGGCGTGGGTCAGTTGCGGCGGGGCGGTGTAGCCGGCCTCGGCGACGGCCCTGACGACAGCGTCGTCGGAGACGAGACCACTAGTAGTGATGATGACTTCGCCGGCGGCGGCGCTGACGGTCAGGTCTCGCACTCCTGGCAGTGTGGAGACCTGGTGGCGGACGCTGCTCTCGCAGTGGCCACAGGTCATACCGGTGACGGCATACGTCTGGGTGGAGTTCATCCGGTCTGGTCCTTCGGTAGGTGACACTCTCAACAAGCAGATCCCCGAGGGGCAGTCCTGCTTCTCGGGTCGGCCAGTCGTCGGGGTCGGGCGGCCGCCTTCACGGCTTGTTCTCGTGGTTGGTGCCGTGGTTCATCCACGCCATCATCAGGCCCATCATGAGCAGGCAGCCCAGGGCGTAGAGCAGGCCGCCGGCGCCCAGGCGGCCGGTCGCGATCAAGGCGCCCACGAGCAGCAGCATGGGCACGCACATGAGCCACATCAGCCAGTGATGGCCGCGGCCGCGACTGGGCTCGGTGGGCGTCGTCTCAGCCGGTGGTGTGGGGGGTGCGTCGGTCGGGTTCGGGGTGTTCTGCTGTTGCATGACTGCTCTCTTGGTCTCGGTTGCGGTGCTCAGGGCTGTCCCCGGGTGCTTTCAGCCTGCGGGGACGGTGTCACCCTCGGGTCGTGGTTCGGTGAAGATCTGGTCTAGGCCCCCTGCGGGCTTCACAGGAGCTTCTGGACGGTGGCGCCCCCGTCTACGGTGCGGAGCACGGCGCCGTCGATGACGAGGATGGTTTCGATCTGGCCGTCGGTGCCGCTGTGGGCAAACAGGGCTTGCGGGGCTCCGATGCGCTTGGGTTGCAGGGTCCAGGTTGCTCCGGTGTCGTTGCTGGTCGCGATCTGGCCGTTCGTGGTGGCGATCACGATGGTTTGCTCGTCGGCCCATGCGGCGAGCAGGGCCTTCTCGGGTGGGGCCAAGGGCTTCCAGGAGGCGCCGTCATCGGTGCTGTGGAGGAGCCCGGTTTCGGTGGTGGCGAGCAGTGCTCCGGTTTGCGGTGACGCGGCCAGGGTGCGGGGGGCAGCGGCGATGGTGCGGGTGGTCCAGTTCGCGCCGTCGGTGGTGCTGCGAAGAGTGCCATCGAAGCCGACCACGCTGGTTGGGCCTGAGGTGAGGGCGTGGAAGTCGGACTCGCCCCCTCGTGACGCGACGCGCCACGTGCGACCCGAATCGGTGGAGGTGATGAGCCCGACCGGCTGGGGGAGGTCGACGCCGGCGCCGGGGTGCCCGGAGGCGTAGTAGGTGCCGTCCGGGGCGACGGCGAAACCCATCAGGTCGATGACCGGGCCGGTCTGGAGGAGGTCGCCGTTGCCGTGGCGGAAGAGTCCCTCGTGGGTGGCCAGGAGCAGGTCACCGGTCTTGGGGTCGCGGGCGACCGCATGGATGTGGGTGATCGCCACCGGCGCCTTGGGTGCGACTGATGCGGTGGAGGTTGACCCTCCCGCGACTGCGGTGGGAGCCGAGCCCGAAGAGACGTTGCTGTTCGGTGTGCTCGAGAAGGTCGAGGTGGTCGTAGCACCATATGCGGCCAAGGCTGCCCCAGCCACGAGTGTGCTGCCGACCAAGAGAAGGCGGCCGCGGGTGTTCTTGGTGCTCATGAGCGGTACTCCAAGGCAATCATCATGCCCGCTTCGCCGTGGTAGGCGTTGTGGCAGTGGACCATCCAGTCGCCGGGGTTGTCGGCTTCCACGTCGATGGCCACTGATTGCATGGGAGCCATGAGGACGGTGTCCTTGCGCAGTCCTGAGGGCAGGGCGAAGGTGTGGCCGTGGACGTGCAGGGGGTGGCTCATCATGGACATGTTGGTGGCGTTGATCCGCAGTCGCTGGCCTGCCTTGACGGTCAGTGGCTCGTTCTTGCCGTATGCGGCGCCGTTGATGCCCCACTGGTAGGGCTTCATCGAGCCTTGGAGGGCCAGGTCAATGGTGGAGTCCGGTGACTTGGGGGGAAGCATCGAGGACTTTGCCGGCTGCAGCTGAGAGCCAATGAGGACTTGGCCCGAGAGTTCGCTCGGGTTCACGTCTGGGCCGGGTGCGGTGCCGCTGGCGGTGCGGATCAGGGCCATCGCTTGCCCGCCGCTGGTCTTGCCAAACGGGCGTGCCACGACGGGAAAGACGCCATCTCCGAGGGTGACGATGACGTCGTATCGTTCGCCCATCCCAAGATAGATCGCCCCGACCCTCGCAGGCTGGACGGCATACCCGTCGGTGTGGGTGACGGTCAGTTGGTGACCGCCTACGGCGAGGCTGAAGATGGTGTCGGAAGCGGCGTTGATGACCCGCAGGCGCACCGTCTGGCCCGGTTTGGCGGTCAGCACATCCGGGTCGGTCGGGGGTTTGCCATTGATCAGGAACAGCGGATAGGTGACGTCGCCGGCGTCACCCCACGGCCCGCTCCCCATCGACATCCCACCCATGGATCCGTGGTCCATGCCACCCATCCCGCCCATGCCGCCTCCGTTGGCGGGGCCACCGTCGGCGATCAGCTTCTTCAACACCTCGTCGGGGGTGGTGCCGGTGCCATCGATCCAGTCGTCCAGAACCACAACCCATTCGGCGTCATAGCGGCCGGGGTCGTTGGGGTCGTCGATGATCATTGGGGCGTACAGGCCGCGGTCGAGTTGGACCCCGACGTGGGGGTGGAAGAAGTAGGTGCCCGGATCTGGGGCGGTGAACTCGTAGACGAACTTGCCGCCGGTCTTGACCGGATCCTGGGTGAGGCCGGGGACGCCGTCGGCGGCGTTGCGCAGTCGGATGCCGTGCCAGTGAATCGTGGTGTCTGCGGGGAGCTGGTTGTCGAGCGTGAGGCGCAGGAAGTCACCCGCAGTTGCTCGCACCAACGGGCCGGGAAGCGCACCGTCGTAGGCCCACGTCGCCACTGTCCGCCCGCCCAGGTCAAGGCTGACCGGCCGGGCCGTCAACGTCTTCTCGAGCACCTTCTGTCCCGGTGAGGGGGACACTGGCGTCGGGGGGCCGAAGGTGCGCGACGGCATCCCCGCCATCCCCGACGAACTGGAGGTGCAGGCGGCCAACGCTGCGCTCGAGGCCAGGCCGAGCCCGCCGAGGAGGACGTTGCGGCGGGAGAATAGGGACGAAGTCATGATGCCTTTCAGAGGGTGGTCGCTATCAGTGGCCGTCGACGATCAGGCGGCGGCGTTGTTCGTACTCCTCCAGGCTCACCTCGCCGCGGGCCAGGCTTTCCTTGAGGAGAGTGAGCGGATCCGTTCGGGTCGATTCCTGCCGGACGCGCCCGGCCGGGAGCAGGGCTCGGATCACCAGCACAATGACGACCCAGAAGCCGAGGGCGCCGCCGCCCATCACGAGCCACATCCACCAGCCCATCCCGGCACCGTTGCCCCACATCATGAGCGCTCTCCCGTCCCGTCGTCGCGGCGCACTGCACCGTCACGATCCACAGTGCAACCCGACCCTCAAGACCGGACCGCGGCGAGGTTGAGGTTTGACGAAGATCTGCTCCCGGGCCGTGCGCGAGACCCGCATACGGGCGGAGGGCAGGGACACTGTCAGGGTGAGCACGACACCACCATCGGGCGCTCGAGTCCTGATCATCGAGGACGAAACAACGCTGGCCGGAATGATCGCCGCCTACATGTCCCGCGCCGGGTATGACTCCAGCGTGGTCCACACCGGCCCGGACGGTGTCCAAGCCGCGCGTGACCTAGCGCCCGATGTCGTGATCCTGGACCTGGGGCTCCCCGGGCTGGACGGCATCGAAGTGTGCCGGCAGCTTCGCACCTTCACCGACTGCTACGTCATCGTCGTCACCGCCCGAAAGGACGAGATCGACACCCTCATCGGGTTGTCCGTCGGCGCGGACGACTACATCACCAAACCGTTCAGCGTCCGCGAACTGGTCGCACGAGTCCAAGCGGTACTGCGACGACCCCGCACCGGATCCACCACCGCCTCCGGGACCGCCCGTAGTGAACCGACCAGGGTGTTCGGTGCACTACGTGTCGACCCGGACGGCCAGCGTGTGCACCTGCGCGACGTCGAGGTGGCCCTGACCCCCACCGAACGGGACCTGCTCATGGCTTTGACGCGCCGTCCATCGATGGCTTTCTCCCGGCGCCAGCTCATCGACGACATCTGGGGGCCGGACTGGGTCGGCGACGAGCACCTCGTCGATGTTCACGTCGCTCACCTGCGCCGCAAACTCGGCGACGACCCCGAAACCGGCAGATACATCACCACAGTCCGAGGCGTCGGGTACCGGATGGGACAAGGGTGATGGCACCAGCGCGCACAAACAGCGCTGGGCTGGCGACCCGACTATTGGCCGGACAGGCCATCGTGCTGGTCGCCGGTGCCCTCACTGTCGGCCTGGTTGCCACCGTGATCGGCCCACCCATCTTCCACCAGCACCTCGTCGAGGCCGGCCACCAACAGAACTCCCCTGAGCTCGTCCACATCGAGATGGCCTACCGCGATGCGTCCTTGATCTCCGTCGGGGTCGGTCTGCTGATCTCGCTGCTCGCTGCCGGCGCGGTGACATGGTTCCTCACCCGACGGCTCCGCCGCCCTCTCGAACAGGTGACCACTGCTGCAAAGGAACTCACCCGTGGGCACTACTCCACGCGCGTGCCGACCATCGCCTCAGGCACCGAACTGGAAACCCTCGCAGCCGCGTTCAACACGATGGCCAGCAGGCTCGAAGGCATCGAGGACACCCGCCGACGGATGCTGTCAGACCTCGCGCACGAACTCCGCACTCCCATCGGGACCCTGAGCGCCTACCACGAAGGGCTCCACGACGGTGTCGCCGATCTTGGGCCCGAATCTCGCGCGGCGTTAGGAGAGCAAACCCGCCGGCTGGCGCGGCTCGCCGACGACATCGACGAGGTCTCCACGGCCGAGGAGGGCCGCCTCGCGCTCGACCTCCGCCCACACCACGTCACGGATCTTCTCTGGGCGGCCCACGAGGGCATGCGTGACGCCTTTGCCGCCAAGGGGGTCAACCTCGTCGTCGAGCCACCAACGGCCACAGGGCTCGAAGTCCACGTCGACCGCAACCGCATCGGACAGGTCCTGACCAACCTCCTCACCAATGCACTCCGCCACACCCCCCCAGGAGGAACCGTCATCCTGGCCGCCAACCGCCAAGGTGAAGAAGCGGCAATCTCCGTGATCGACGACGGAGACGGAATGACCCCCGAACAACTCGAGCACGCCTTCGAACGGTTCTATCGAGGTGACGCCGCCCGCACCCGCGACCGCACAGGTTCAGGCATCGGGCTGACCATCAGCAAAGCACTCATCGACGCCCACCACGGCAGCCTCACCGCCAACAGTGACGGCCACGGAGAAGGCACACGACTCATATTCACCCTCCCACTCCTTGGGCGTTAGCCAATCTCCAACACTCGCCTCCGGGGATCGCCTCACCTCCGCAGCCGCACGGCCTGACTCGGCCAACTGCGCCAGCGCAGCCCCTGCGACTCACAAGACGCACTCAGGGCTGGAGGCACCCAGACGGGTGCCGGCTCGCGGCGTGTGGGCAGTGCTCGGGTCCGTGCCCATTCCTCCAACAACGAGCCGACAGGCTGCTTAGTCAAGATCCAGTGCAGGCCGACCAGACAACACGACTCGCGGTCATCGGCATGAGGGCGAGACTGCGGGGTTCGTGAGATCACATGGGCTGCACTACCAGGGGCGTCGACCGTCCATAACGGCACGTTTGGCCTCCAAGAGCTTGGGCGTTCTGCGCGTTATTGCCGCAATAGTCGGGCGACTTTGCAATGTTCGCTGCATCTCGACAGGTGCCACGCTGCGCACCAAGGGGTCAGCCTTCATCACCACGATGTAGGGGGACGTGCGGCCCGCGGCGTTTGCGGGAGCCCCTCCGACCAGCCCTACCAGGGGTGTTGCCACCAATGCCGCGACCGCGACCTGAGCGACCCTTCGTCTGTTCACACTGCCTCCCAGAGACTGGCCGCGCTCAGACGCGGCTCCCGGCCGACGATAACCGGCGTCTATCGAGATGGCTAGGGGAGAAATGGGACGCCGGTGCCAGGTCGCGGGATGCAAGCGTTTCGTATGCCGTCCGCTCGCCTCACCGGGTCGAGCAGATTTCGTATGCCGTCCGCTCCCCTACCGGGCGCAGAGGAAGGGTCCTCTGGCGCCGCCTGCGTGGTAGCGATACTCCTGCCCGCCCGATCGCAGGATCACCAGTGCACCGTCGATGACCTCGTCGATATAGGACATGCCTGGGGCCGGACAGCCGAGTGCCGAGTTGGTCCAGGTCACCGATCCGGCGGCTGTCACCTCGATGGCGCTGGGGTCGACCGCGAGCCGTTTCGACAGATCCGCCCGGGCGATGTCGACATAGCTCGCCAGACTCGGGTCGACGCCGGTGACCGTGGGCTGCGGCACCACTGGCACCGTCGGGCGCCGGGACGACGAGGCTGTGGACGCGCTCGCGGCGGCGGAGCGCAGATCGGACCGCAGTGCCGTCGGGTCGAGCGGGTCAGTGGGTGGGGTCGCTCCCGAGCCGGCCGCGGCGCAACCGGACAAGACGACCGCCCAGAGGCACAGCCAGACCGACAACCCGAGTGACAGCCCCACTGCCCCGTTGCGCCGCATCATCTCCCGAGGCTAACCGCCCAACCTGAACTCAGCGAGGCTGGAAGCGGCGCAGGCGCAGCGAATTGGTGACGACGAAGACCGACGAGAACGCCATCGCAGCACCCGCGATCATCGGGGTCAACAGCCCGAAGGCCGCCAGCGGGATGGCCGCGACGTTGTAAGCAAAGGCCCAAAACAGGTTGCCCTTGATCGTCCGCAGTGTCGCCCGACTGAGCCGCACCGCGTCGACGGCAGCCATGAGGTCTCCGCGCACGACGGTGAGGTCAGACGCCTCGATCGCGACGTCGCTGCCCGAGCCCATGGCGATCCCGAGGTCGGCCTGCGCGAGCGCGGCCGCGTCGTTGACCCCGTCGCCGACCATCGCGACGACCCGGCCGGCCTCTTGCAGCCGGACGACCTCGGCGACCTTCTCGGCGGGGAGCACCTCGGCGAGCACGTTCCCCGCGTCTATGCCGGTCGATGCTGCAGCCTCTCGCGCCGCTGCCGCGTTGTCGCCGGTGAGCAGCATGGGCGTGAGCCCCAGCTCCCTGAAGGCTGTGACGGCCGCCGGCGAGGTGGGCTTGAGGGTGTCGGCGACGGTGATGAGTCCCTTGATCTGCTCCCCCCACGCGACCCAGACACAGGTCTGGCCCGCGGCCATGGCCCGCTCGGCTGCCTCGGCGAGGGTGGGGTCCGGGACGGCATACCCCTGCTCTGGGCTGGTGAGCCACCCGAGGGTGCCGACCGACACGAGCGACCCGGCGATCGCGGCGCTCACCCCGCGCCCGGGGGTGTCGCGGAAGTCGGTGGCAGTGACGGTATACCGGGTGGCTCGCTGGGTGGACTGCTCCAGGGTCGCTGCGGCGACCACGGCCTTGGCAATGGGATGAGTGGAGCCGGCCTCGACCGCGGCGGCGCGCATGAGGATCTGACCCTCGAAGGCGCCGGGCCCGGCATACACATCGGTGACGGCCATCTGACCGGAGGTGACCGTGCCGGTCTTGTCGAGCACGACGGTGTCGACGCGGCGGGTGGACTCCAGGACTTCGGGGCCCTTGATGAGGATACCGAGTTGGGCGCCGCGTCCGGTGCCGACCAAAAGCGCTGTGGGAGTGGCCAATCCGAGCGCGCAGGGGCACGCGATGACCAAGACTGCGACGGCGGCGGTGAAGGCCTGCTCGGCGGTGTGGCCGGTGAGCAGCCAGCCTGCGAGGGTGACCAGCGCCAGGACGATGACGACAGGGACGAAAATGCCCGAGACCCGGTCGGCAAGGCGCTGCACCTGGGCCTTGCCCGATTGCGCCGACTCGACCAGGCGGGCCATCTGGGCGAGTTGGGTGTCACCGCCAACCCGAGTCGCGCGGACGACGAGACGGCCGGCGGTGTTGACCGTCGCGCCGACGACTGCATCGCCGACACCGACTTCGACCGGCACAGCCTCACCGGTCAGCAGGGATGCGTCGACGGCCGAATTGCCCTCCACGACAACGCCATCGGTGGCGACCTTCTCACCAGCGCGGACGACGAACTCGTCGCCGACCAGGAGTTCACCTGCTGGGATGCGGATCTCGACCCCTGATCGCACGACCGCGACGTCCTTTGCGCCGAGGTCGAACAGCGCCCGCAGGGCCGCCCCGGAGCGACGCTTGGCTCGTGCCTCGGCATACCGGCCGGTGAGCAGGAAGGTGGTGATCGCCGCCGCGGTCTCGAAGTAGTAATGCCCATGCTCGCCGTGCTGCCCGAGCATCCACACCGACCACAGGTACGACGCGAGGATGCCGCCGGAGACCAGCGTGTCCATCGTCGTCGCGCCATGCCGGGCGTTGACTGCCGCCGCCCGGTGGAACGGCCAGGCGCACCACGCCACGACCGGCGTCGTCAGCCCGAGCACAACCCACGGCCACCCGGCGAACTGCAGCGCCGGCACCATCGAGATGGCGACGACGGGCACGGTGAGGACGAGGGCCACCAGCAGGCGACGCCAGAGGTATGCCGTGTGCTCGGCTTCCGGGTCGGTGGCGGTGGGGTCGGCCGCGGCGGTGAGGTCTCGATCGGGAGCGAGCGTCGCGGCATACCCGCTGGCGTCGACCGTGGCGAGCAGTTGCTCGACGGTCACCGAATCCGGGTGTCGCACAAAGGCTTTGCCGGTGGCGTAGTTGACCGCGGCGGTGACGCCGTCGATCTTGCCGAGCTTCTTCTCGATCCGCGCCGAGCAGGAGGCACAGGTCATGCCAGTGACGACGAGAGCGGTCTGCTGATCGCCCGACCGATCTGCTGAAGCCGGTGGCGGACCGTCAGCTGTTGGGGGTGCCGGTGAGGCGTGGGGCGCAGTCGGCTGGGTCATCGCACCAGCGTGTAGCTGCCCGCCTCCTCCAAGGCCGCGACGATCTGCTCGTCGGTGAGCGCCTGCGCGTCGGCGAGGTCGACATGAACCGTCGAGGTGCCGCCGGCGACGAGGTCGACCCGCACGTCCTGGACGCCGTCGACGGCCTTGAGCTCGGTGCTCACGTGGCCGACGCAGTGACCGCAGGTGAGTCCGTCGACCTGGAACGTCTGAGTGCTCATGGGGTACCTCCAGAGACGGTCGAACGAAGAACCTTCATGGTATGCCGTGGTTGACAGTGAAACGAAAGGTGCGCCAGAGCGTGGCTTTCGTTTCACCATCTGCGCGAACGGGTGCGGGCGCGGGCGAGCCTGTGGATTGCGCGCAGCCGGTATGCCGTCGGGTCGGCATCCTGACGGCATGCAGTGGCCCACCCACCCGCGCGAGCTGGGCCTGGTCACGACCGCCGAGGCCACCGCACCCGTGGATGAAGGCGGCCTCGGCATGGCCCCGCGGGCCGTCGAGTGGGCGGTCACGTCCGGGAAGTGGCAACGGCTGCACCGCGGAATCATCGTGATGCGCTCGGGCGACGTCGATTGGCTGACCCTGGCCGGAGCGGCCTTGCTGGTCTGTGGACCCGAGGCCGCGCTCTGCGGTCCATCCGCGGCGGTGATCCACCGGCTGCTGCCGATACCAAGTGCGAGCGGACGGCCGGGATCACCAATCGAACCGATCCACGTGGTCGTGTCGAGTCGACGGCGGCCCCGCCCCCACCGTGGCGTGCTCGTGACGCATTCGGACGCCCCTCGGATCATCGAGCTGTGGCCCTGGCGGACGGCATACGAGACCACTGTCGTGGACCTGCTCGCCGACGGCAGCCCCGACGCGATGACCGCGCTCCTGGCCACCGCCTTGAGGGGGCGTAAGACGACGGTTGGCCGGCTGCGGGCGGAAGCCGAGGGCCGGCAGCGTCTGCGCAACCGACGGCTGGTGCGCGACCTGCTGACCGAGGCCTCGACGGGGTCGAGAGCCCGCTGGAGCGTCGCTTCGTCCACGACGTCCTGCGCCGCCACGGCCTTCCCCTCGGTGTTGGACAGTGGCTGGTGGCGGCGCTGGGCCACTCGCGCGACCAGCGTCGGTTCGACCGGGCGTTCCCGTCATACCGCGTTGTCGTCGAGCTGGACGGCGCCCTCTACCACCATGGCGCTGCCCTGGTCGCGGACCGGCACAAGAGCAATACCGTGGCGCGACATGGCTGGCTGCTGCTGCGTTTCGGATGGCTGGACTGCACGAGCGATGTCTGTGCCAGCGCCGCGGAAGTCGCCGTCGCCCTGGAATCGCGGGGCTGGCGCGGTCCACTCCGCCCGTGCGGTCCCACCTGCACGGCCGAGCGACGGCGACCTACGGCGAGCAGAGCAGACTAGGACAGGCCTGGCCCGGCCGGACTCCGGAAGCCGAAACGAAACCCACGCCCCAGCGTGGGTTTCGTTTCCGGTTAAGGGGTCCAGCACTGGGCCATAGGTGAAGGGGTTACCGTAACCGGGTGAGCACCTCTGCCGAGCGCACGCCACTGACTCGGCGCACCGTGCTGACGGGGCTTGGCCTAGGCGCGGCGGGATTGCTGGCCGCCTGCACGAACAACTCGGGCGACCACGATATGGGCGGGCATGACACCGGCCGCAGTTTTGGCCCGCCCACCCCGTTGCAACCAGTGCCCGGCCAACGCCTGGTGACCGCCACCCTCAACCCAGCGCCCGCCACCGTCGACCTCGGCGGTATCCAGGCCCCCACCTGGGCCTACGGCGGCGCCATCCCTGGCCCGGTCATCCGCGCGAGCGCCGGCGATCTCCTGCAGATCACGGTCCGCAACGGCCTGCCGACCGGCACAACGGTGCACTGGCACGGCATACGGCTGCGCAGTGAAGCCGACGGCGTGCCCGGCCTCACCCAAGCCCCCATCGCCCCGGGCGCGACCTACCGCTATGACTTCGTGCCGCCGGACCCCGGCACCTACTTCTTCCACTCCCACGTCGGTGTCCAGATCGACCGCGGCCTCTACGGCACCCTCGTCATCGACGACCCCCGCGAGCCCGGCGGCTACGACGCCGAGTGGGTCGTCGTCCTGGACGACTGGACCGACGGCGTCGGCAAGACCCCAGACGACATCCTCGCCGAGCTCGTCGCCGGCGGGGGCGGTCACGCCGGCCACGGGATGGGCATGGGGATGGGCGACCCTCCGTGGGGCATGGGCGGCGATGTCACCTACCCGCACTACCTCGTCAACGGCAAAGTCGCCACCGCCCCGGAGACCTTCACCGCCAAACCCGGTCAGCGGGTGCGGATCCGCCTGGTCAACGCCTCGGCCGACACGATCTTCGCGGTCGCCCTCGCGGGACATCGCCTCACGGTCACGCACACCGACGGGTATGCCGTGCAGCCCCGCGAGTGCGGGGCGCTCTACCTCGGGATGGGCGAGCGCTACGACGTCGTCGTCACTCTCGCGGACGGGGTCTTCCCGCTGGTGGCGGCGCCGTTCGGCAAACTGGCCATCCCCGCGCGGGCGCTGGTCCGCACCGGGTCGGGCGACCCACCTGCGGCCAACGCCCGCCCCACGGAGCTTGCCGGCGAGATCCTCACCCACGCCGACCTGGCGCCAGCTGACGCGGTGCGCCTGCCGAGTAAGGCGGCCGATTCCGTGCTGCCGGTCGTCCTCGGCGGAGGTATGGGCAACTACGCCTGGACCATCAACGGGGCGGCATACGGCAAGAACACCCCGCTGCAGCTCACCGCGGGGCAGCGCACCCGGCTGCGGGTCGTCAACCAGTCGATGATGACCCACCCGTTCCACCTGCACGGGCACACCTTCGCGCTCGCCAGCACTGGGTTGCGCAAAGACACCGTTCTGGTGCGGCACATGGAGACCCTCGACCTGGACTTCGACGCCGACAACCGCGGCTCATGGATGGCCCACTGCCACAACGCGTATCACGGTGAGGCGGGCATGATGATCGAGCTGGCCTACCGGGCGTAGACCAGCTCGATCGCGTCATTCACTCAGGCATGCAGGCGGGCAGCCGCACGTCAGCTGACTTTGGGTGCTCCTGGACGGGCGTAGCGCAGCCAGGTCACGACGATGCAGAAGATCGCGAAAGCGACGCCGATCCAGTAGAAGGTCGCCGCCGGCATGAGGGTGAGGCCGACCCCGAAGAGGAACGGACCGAAGGCCGCGATCGCGCCGGTCCAGCCGATGACGCCACCGGCCTGGCGACGCTCGAAGATCATCGGCATCTGCTTGAACGTCGACGCATTGCCGATGCCGGCGAAGAGGAAGATCGCGAGCATCCCCCAGAGGAACTGGTTGAAGCCACCCTGCAGGGCAGCCGCGCTCGACGTGTCGGGGACCAATCCGCCAATCGTGTAGATGATCGACCCGACCAGGCCCAGCCCGGCGACGAGGGTCCACCGGGCGCCGCCCATTTTGTCGGTCAGCGGGGAGAACAGCACCCGCGCGCCGGCGCCGACCAGCGGGCCGAGGAAGACGTACTTCACCGGGTCGGGCACGGCATACCCGCTCACGAGAAGCTGAGCCGTCGCTCCGGTGCCCTTGACGATCGCCGCGTTACCCGAGCCGTAGAGGTTGGTCATGAGCAGGCCGAACTGCGCCGACAGCCCCGAGAAGGTGCCGAAGGTCATGATGTAAAGGGCCGTCATCCACCAGGTGTCCTGGTTGCCGAAGATGTCGAACTGCTGGCGGATGTTGGCCTTGATCGGCACCGACTTGAGCAGGGTCCAGGCGAAGATGACGCCGAGGATGATGAACGGGATGTAGAAGAACGCCGCGTTCTGGTACCACACGGTGACGTCTGGCTTGCCGGAGACCTTCATCTGTTGCGAGGCGCCGAGGAAGCCGATCATCCCGAAGCCGATGAGCCACGGGGTGAGCAACTGCACCAGCGAGACGCCGAAGTTGCCGATCCCGGCCTGCAGGCCGAGCGCCGTGCCCTGCATGCGGCGCGGGAAGAAGTAGGACGTACTCGGCATGAAGCCGGAGAAGGCCCCGCCGCCGATGCCGGCGAGGAAGGCCAGGACGAGCAACTCCCAGTAGGGCGCCGTCGGGCTCTGCACCCGCACGCCCCATCCGAGGACCGGGAAAAGCAACATCCCGGTGGTGATGGCGACCATCTTGCGGGTGCCGAGGATCGGCGGCAGGACCATCCAGACAATGCGCATAAGGCCACCGGACAGACCCGGGATGGCGGCCAGCCAGTAGAGCTGGTCCTTGGTGAAGGAGTAGCCGAGCGCATTGAGCTTGGGCACGATCGCGCTGGGCAGGAACCACGCGACGAAACACAGCGTCAGGGTGAAGGTCGTGACGATGAGGGTCTTCCAGGCCAGCCGTTTGTCCCAGGTGGCCTCGTTCTCAGGGTCCCAGGACTGCAGCCATTCGCCCGATCGGGCCGGCGTGGTGTCGGGGTCGGCGGTGCTCATGAGCGGGTCTCCTGAAGCTCGCGGGTGTCGACGTGTTCGGTGTCGAAGTGGTGGGTGAGATCCGGGGCGCGGCCGTGGAGCATCCGCACGACGGTGGTGTGCATCCAGATGGCGCAAGCGGCCGTCAGGAGGAACAGGCAGAAGAACGTGCTGGACGGGAAGCCGGACCATTCCTTGGAGTAGGCGAACAGCGGCGGCAGGAAGAACCCGCCGAGGCCACCGAGCATCCCGACCAGGCCGCCGACGGAGCCGACGTTGTCCGGGAAGTACTCCGGGATGTGCTTGTAGACCGCGGCCTTGCCGATGCCCATGGCGCAGCCGAGCAGGAAGACCAGCACGACGAAGGGCACCAGACCGATGGCATACCCCAGATGCGAGCTTTCACGCCCGTCCGGGTGCTGCACGACCAGGTGACCGTTGGGCATCATCAGCACGCCGGTGGTCAGCAGCATGATCGTGAAGGTGAGGTACATGACCTTGCGGGCGCCCATCCGGTCGGACACCCAGCCACCGAGCGGCCGCAGCAGCGAGGCCGGGAAGATGAAAGTCGCGGTGAGCAGCGCAGCGGTCTGCAGCTCGACCCCGAAGTTGTCGACGTAGTACTTCGGTAGCCAGGCCGACAACGCGACATAGGCACCGAAGACCGCGACGTAGTAGAGGCTGAAGCGCCACACCCGCACCTGGCGCAGCGGGACGAGCATCTCGCGAATCGGCTTGCTCGCCCCGGGCATCCGGTCGCGACGCGGCACGACAAGGAAGGTCGCGGCGGCGAGTGCGAGCAGCAACGCTGCATAGATGACCGGCACGATCCGCCAGCCACCCTGGGTCCCGAAGGCATAGGTTGCGCCTGCCGTGCCCGCGATGAGCGGCGGCCCGATGAACTTCGTCACCGAGGCACCGACATTGCCCGCCCCGAACACCCCGAGGGCGAAGCCTTGCCGCTCCCGGCCGTACCACGCGGCGTTCCACGCGATTCCGACCGAGAAGAGGTTGCCGGCGAAACCGACGAGGAAGGCCAGCACGAGCAGCATCCCGTAGCTGGACGCCTTGGCCACGAAGAAGGCCGGGATCGCCGTCGTGGCGAGCATGAAGACGGTGACCTTGCGCCCACCGATCCGGTCGGTGAGCATCCCCGCGGGCAGTCGCCACATCGAGCCGTTGAGCACGGCGACGGCCGTGATCCAGGACAGCTCGACGTCGGTGAGCTTGAGTTCCTTCTGGATGGGTATCCCGAGGATGCCGAACATCAGCCACACGGCGAACATCACCGTGAAGGCCAGCGTCGACATGACCAAGACCCGGGTGGCGCCCTTCCCGGTGTCGTGGATCGGTGCGACAACTTCTCCGTATGCCGGGTCGGCCGACGGTGCCACGCTCATCACGTCCTCACGCTCAGCGTTCCTCTAAATAGCCAGAACGCCTCCGTTAAAGCGAACCGCCAGGGACGCTACTCGGATTGGCCGTCCTCTAATTCACTAGGCTCTCCTCGCAATCATGTCGGCCTGATCACAGCATCAAATCTGGGCAAAAGGTGCCATCCACCATCGCTCGCCCGACCCGCAGTGTGGTTCCATAAGAGCCGTCGAATCATCCTCTAAAACCAGCGAGGTGTGCGCCGTGCGTGACTCCACGGAGACGGCCGCGAGCCTTGATAGCGCGGAGAGCGCCACCGCGGTGCTCTCCTCACAGGTGCGCCGGCGCATCCTCGAGCACCTGACGATCGTCGGCGAGAGCGCGGCCAAGCCCGCGGGCGGATCCGGCCCCCGCACGTCGACCGCCGGGCGCAGCGCAGCCGAGCTCGCGGCATACCTGGGGTTGCATGTCACGACCGTGCGCTTCCACCTCGACCAACTCGTCGCCGGCGGATTCCTCGTCACCGCCTTCGAGCGCAGCACGCGGGTAGGTCGCCCGCGCAAG
>WBZM01001585.1_pt1 | contig 21910 bp, 17 predicted proteins | sample 5204271 | NCBI WGS metagenome assembly WBZM01 (sample SAMN12344346, study PRJNA552823) | activated sludge metagenome | biome: Activated sludge suspended growth; feature: Nitrification reactor; material: Wastewater; isolation source: activated sludge from nitrification reactor of wastewater...
GGGTGCGGGGGCAAGGCCCCCGCCCGTCACATCCGCACGCGTTCGGCCCGCGGGTCGTACATCGGCGCCAGAGATGCGACGGCCGCATGGCGTACGCCCGCGACCTCGATCTCGTAGCGGCTGGCCAGAACCTCTTCGGCCGATTGGCCCTCGCAGGGCACATAGCCCATGCCGACGGCGCCGCCGAGATGATGGCCATAGTTGCCGGAGGTGACGATCGACACGATCGCGCCGTCACGCACCACCGCCTCGTTATGCACAAGGACCGGTTCCGGATCCTCCAGCCGGAACTGCACCATCCGCCGCTTCAGCCCCGCATCGCGTCTGCGCAGCACCGCATCGCGGCCGATGAATTCGCCCTTGCCGGTCTTGACGGCAAAGCCGAGCCCGGCTTCCAGCACATGGTCCTCGTCGGTGATGTCGTGGCCCCAGTGGCGGAAGGCCTTCTCGATGCGGCAACTGTCAAGCGTATGAAGCCCGCAAAGCTTCAGTCCCAGCCCCGCACCCGCTTCCTCGATCGCCTCAAAGACATGCGCGGTCTGATCGGCCGATACATAAAGCTCCCATCCGAGCTCGCCGACATAGGTCACCCTGTGCGCCCGCGCGAGGCCCATGCCCACCTCGATCTCGCGGGCGGTGGCATAGGGGAAGGCGTCGTTGCCGAAGTCGTCCGGGCTGACCGCGCGCATCAGGTCGCGCGCCTTCGGCCCCATCACGCACAGCACCGATTCCGCCGCCGTCACGTCAGTGATGACGGCGAAGGCCCCGCCGACATGCCGACGCAACCAGGCCAGATCGCGCTGCAGCGTCGCCCCCGGCACCACCAGCAGGAACGCGGTTTCGGACAGCCGCGTCACCGTCAGGTCACTCTCGATGCCGCCCCGGTCATTGAGCATCTGGGTGTAGACGATCCGCCCGGCGGGCACGTCCAGGTCATTGGCGCAAAGCCGCTGCAGGAAGGTAGCCGCATCGCGCCCTTCGACCCTGATCTTGCCGAAACTGGTCATGTCGAACAGGCCGACGCCGTTGCGCACGGCCAGATGCTCGTCACGCTGGTTCTGCCACCAGTTCTGCCGATGCCAGGAATATTCATATGCGGCCTTCTGCCCCGGCTTGGCGAACCAGTTCGCGCGCTCCCAGCCCGCAACCTCGCCAAAGACGGCGCCGCGCGCCTTGAGATGCTCGTGCAGCGGCGACCGCCGCACCCCGCGCGATGTCTCGACCTGCCGGTAGGGGTAGTGATCGGCATAAAGCAGGCCCAGCGTCTCGCTCACCCGTTCCTTGAGGTAGCGGCGGTTGCGCTGGAACGGCTGGGCGCGGCGGATGTCGACCTCCCACAGATCGAAGGGCGCCTCGCCGTCCTCCATCCATTGTGCCAGCGCCATGCCAGCGCCGCCCGACGACACGATGCCGATGGAGTTGTAGCCCGCCGCCACCCAATAACCCTTGAGCTGCGGCGCCGGCCCCAGGTAATAGCGGTCGTCTGGCGTGAAGCTTTCCGGCCCGTTGAAGAAGGTATGGATGCCGGCGGTTTCGAACATCGGCATCCGGTTCATCGCCTTTTCGAGGATGGGCTCGAAATGGTCGAAGTCCTCGGGCAGGCTGTCGAAGCAGAAATCCTCGGGGATGCCGTTCATCCCCCAGGGCTTGGCCTTGGGCTCGAAGGCGCCCAGCATCATCTTGCCCGCATCTTCCTTGTAATAGGCGCATTCGTCAGGCACCCGCAGCACCGGCAGGCGGCTCAGCCCCTCGATCGGCTCGGTCACGATGTAGAAGTGCTCGGCGGCGTGCAGGGGCAGCGTCACGCCCGACTGGCGCGCCAGGTCGCGGCCCCACATGCCGCCGCAGTTTACGACGTTTTCGGCAACGATAGTGCCTTTTTCACCGTTCGCCTCCCACTCGACGCCGGTCACCTTCTCGCCGTCGTCCAGCACGCGCACCACCTTGACGCCCTCGATGACCTTCGCGCCGTGCATCCGCGCGCCCTTGGCCAGCGCCATCGTGATGTTGGCCGGGTCGCACTGGCCATCGAGTGGCAGGTGCACCGCGCCCACCACGTCCGACACGTTCAGATGCGGATACATCGCCTTGACCTCGGCCGGCGAGATCTCGCCCACATCCACGCCGAAGGCGCGGGCCAGCGTCGCCTGACGGTAAAGTTCATGCTTGCGCGCCTCGGTCAGCGCGACCGAGATCGGACCCACCTGCCGCATGCCCGTCGCCACGCCCGTCTCGGCCTCGAGCCTGACGTAAAGATCGGCGGAATACTTCGCCAGCCGCGTCATGTTCTGCGACCCGCGAAGCTGTCCGACCAGCCCGGCGGCGTGCCATGTCGTGCCGCAGGTCAACTGCTTGCGTTCAAGCAGCACGATGTCGGTCCAGCCCAGCTTCGCCAGATGATAAGCGACCGAACAGCCCGAAATCCCGCCTCCGATGATGACCACGCGCGCCTGCTTCGGCAAATCCATCTCAGCACCTTCTTCCTTGCAGCAATACTCCGGGGCCCATGTCAGCGCCCCCGGCCCTTCACGCCTTCAGCCGCGCATTGGCCGGATCCCAGGCCGGACCGTCGGCCAGGACTTGGGCCGCCACCCGCGTGCCGTAGACCTCGACTTCGACCTTCGTCCCCGCCGACACCAGATCGGTGCGCAGCATCCCCAGCGCCAGACAGGCGCCGACGCGGTAGCCCCAGGCCGCGGAGGTAACTTCGCCGACGATCGCGCCGCCGTGCCAGATGTTGGCCATGTAGGGCGGATCGTAATCCCCCGCCGCTACCTTCAGCGTGACGAACCGCTTCTTTGAGCCCTGCTGGCGCTCGGCTTCCAGCGCCGCCTTGCCGGGGAAATCCTTGTCCCAGCGGATGAAGCGGTCGAGCCCGCCTTCCAGCAGCGAATAGTCGGTCGACAGATCGCCCTTCCAGGCGCGGTAGCCCTTTTCGATCCGCAGCGAATTCAGCGCCTGCATCCCGAAGGGCGTTGCCCCCCCGGCCAGAAGCGCATCGTAGATGACCGGTGCGTCCCCGACCCCGCAGTGGATTTCCCAGCCAAGTTCACCGGCGAAGGATACCCGGATCAGCGCCACCCGGCACCCTGCCACATGCACATCATACTGCACCGACAGCCAGGGCAGCGACAGGTCGGCATCCGTCAGGGACGCCAGCAGCGCACGCGCCTTCGGACCGGTGACGATGAAGCAATGCGCCTTGTCGGACCAGTCCTGAAGCTCGACCCCTTCGGGCAGCCCTTTGCGCAGCACATCGGCATCGTGCCACTGGGCAACGGCGGCGGTGATCAGGCCGACCTCGTCCCCGGACGGGGCCAGCACGCTCATCTCGGTCAGGATGCGGCCGCGGTCGTCGGGGAAATAGACCAACCCGATCCGGTCCGGCCCCGGCAGGCGCGTCGCGGTCAGGCGGTCGACATGGGCCCTGGCCCCCGGCCCCACCAGGCGCAGCCGCGTGAACCCCGGCAGGTCCAGCACGCCCACGCCGTCGCGCACAGCCTCGCATTCGGCGCAGATGCGGGCCTCCCACGAGCCCTTGCGGGCAAAGGTCTGCGTCGCCGCCCAGGACGTATCGTCGCCCGGCTTCGCGAACCACTCGGCGCGTTCCCAGCCGTTGTAGGGCGCCATCTGACCGCCCAGCGCCCTTACGCGTTCGTGGACGGGGCCGAGGCGCTTGTCGGGTGCGGCGGGCCAGCGGGCGTGGGGAAAGTGCATGGCGTATTCGTGGCCATAGACCTCCATCCCCTTCTGCACGCAGTAGTCGTGGTCGGCATGTCCGGTGAACCGGCGCGGGTCGCAGGACCACATGTCCCATTCCGTCCCGCCCTGGGTCACCCATTCGGCCAGAACCTTGCCTGCCCCGCCGCCCTGGGCGATGCCGAAGGTGAAGACGCAGGCCTCGAACGCATTCGGCACGCCGGGCATCGGCCCGATCAGCGGGTTGCCGTCCGGCGCATAGGGGATCGGCCCGTTGATGACGCTTGAAACCCCGACGGTGCCCAGCAGCGGCACGCGCGCCATCGCATCCTCGATATAGGGTTCCAGCCGGTCAAGATCGTCGGGGAACAGCTGGAAGCTGAAATCCTCGGGCATCGGGTCCGAGGGGGTCGCCCAATGCGCGCGGCAGTTGCGTTCGTAAGGGCCAAGGTTGAAGCCGTATTTTTCCTGCCGCAGGTAATAGCTGGTGTCCACGTCGCGCAGCAGCGGCAGCTTGTGGCCCGCGTCGCGCGACCACGCCTCGATCTCGGGGATCGGTTCGGACAGCAGGTACTGGTGGCTCATCACCATCATGGGCACGGTGCGCCCGCCGAATGGCTTGAACCACTCGCCGACCCGCTGGGCATAATAGCCGGCGGCGTTGACCACGATCTCGCAGCGGATGTCGCCCTGATCGGTGTGCACGATCCAGTCGCCGTTCACGCGGCTGACGCCGGTCGCCGGGCGGTTGCGGAAGATCTTCGCGCCCAGGTCGCGCGCGCCCTTTGCCAGCGCCTGCGTCAGCTGCGCCGGATCGATGTCACCGTCGGCCGGATCGTAAAGCGCGCCCTTCAGATCGTGCGTCTCCAGGAACGGATACTTGTCGCGGATCTCCGACGGGGCCAGCACCTCGAGCGCCATGCCCTGGTAGCGGCCCATGCCCCTTGCGCGGGCGAATTCCGCCATCCGCTCGTCGCTGTGACCAAGCCGGATCGAGCCGGTCACGTGATAGTTCATCGGGTAGCCGACGGCCTGCCCAAGGCCGCGGTAAAGCTCGGTCGAATAGCGCTGCATGTTCATCAGCGACCACGAGGTCGAGAAGGTGGGCACGTTGCCGGCAGCGTGCCAGGTCGACCCGGCGGTCAGTTCGTTCTTTTCCAGCAGGATGCAGTCGGTCCAGCCCGCCTTGGCCAGGTGGTAAAGTGACGAAACGCCCACGACCCCGCCGCCGATGATCACGACGCGTGCCTGTGCCGAAACCGTGCCCATGCCATCCTCCTTCACGTTCGGGGCGGACTATCGCGGCGGGCGGCCCGGCTTTCAATTCGCAGCACGCTGCGATATTGATCGGAAAATCCGATCAGGATTGTCATGCAGACCGAGCTTATCGAAACCTTTCTCGACCTGTGCGAAACGCGCAGCTTCAACCGGACGGCAGAACGGCTGGGAATCATGCAGTCCACCGTTTCGGGCCGGATCCGCGCGCTGGAAGCGGCCGTGGGGCGGCGGCTTTTCACCCGGTCGCGGGCGGGAACAGAACTGACCACCGAGGGGTTGCGGTTCGAACCCCATGCCCGAAGCCTGCGCCACAGCTGGGCCGAGGCGCTGGCCGCCACCCGAGCCGACGCCACCGCACCGGTGACGCTGCGCATCGGAATCCAGCATGACCTGACGATCAACCTGATCGGCAGTTGGGTCCGCGACTTTCGCGCGGCGCTTCCCGGCACGGGGTTCTACATCGAGGCCGACTATTCCCCCGCGATGTGTTCTGATCTGGTGATCGGGGCGCTCGACATCGCGATGATGTACACGGCACGCCCGCACCCCGACCTGTATTTCGAAACGTTGGGTGAAATCGACTACCGCATGATCTCGACCGAGGCGGATCGACTGGCGCAGGTCAGGCCCGAAACCTACATCGCGACCAATTTCTCGCCGGCCTTCGGACAGGCGCATGCCGACCTGCACCCCGATCTGTCAGGAGCCGGCGTTGCCACCGGCCAAAGCAGCGCGGTGATGGGGCTGCTGTCCTCGCTGGGCGGCACGGCCTATGTGCTGTCGGACATGGCGCGCCAGCTGGTGGCCACGGGCGCGGCCCGCTGGGTCTGGGATGCGCCGGCCATTCCGCAGACGGTCTTCGCGGGGGTCCACCTGCGCCACCGGCACCGTCCGATGCAGCGGCGGATGCTTGGCCTGTTGCGCAGGCATTTCCGTGATGCTCCGGCCGGGCAGGCCGACCTTCCCAAACCCTGAAAATGGGGACGGGGGCCGCTGGCCCCCGCTGTCCTTGGCCGGCGCGCACGGCGCGCCGCCGTTCCGGAACCGTCCCCCGGGCACGCACGGCGCGCCCGGACCGCCCTTCCGCCGACCATGGTGCGGCAGCCGGGCTGTCAGCCCTTCATTCCGTCCCAGAAGCTTTTCACCTTGGAAAAGAAGCTCTTTCCTTCCGGGTTGTTCTCTTCGCTCAGTTTCTCGAACTCGCGCAGGATCTCTTTCTGCCGCGAGGTCAGGTTCACCGGCGTCTCGATCGCCAGTTCGATCAGCATGTCGCCCATGGCAGTGCCGCGCAGCGCCGGCATTCCCTTGCCGCGCAGCCGAAGCTGCCGCCCGGTCTGGCTGCCTTCCGGCACGCGGACGCGGCTGCGCCCGCCGTCGATGGTCGGCACCTCGACCTCGCCGCCCAGCGCCGCCGTCGCCATGCTGACCGGCACGCGGCAGTAAAGGTTCACCCCGTCGCGCAGGAAGATCGCGTGATCCTTCACCTCGATGAAGATGTAAAGATCGCCCGACGGCCCGCCGCGCAGGCCCGCCTCACCCTCGCCGGCCAGACGAATGCGTGTGCCGGTTTCCACACCCGCCGGGATGTTCACCGAAAGCTGGCGTTCCTTTTCCACCCGGCCCGCGCCATGGCAGGTCTTGCAGGGGTTCTTGATGGTCTGGCCGCGCCCGCCGCAGGTGGGGCAGGTGCGCTCGACCGTGAAGAAGCCCTGCTGGGCGCGCACCTTGCCCATGCCCGAACAGGTCGGGCAGGTTACGGGTTCGGCCCCGCCTTCGGCGCCGGTGCCGTTGCACGAACCGCAGGAAACCGAGGTCGGCACGGAAATCGTCTTCTGGATGCCCTTGAAGGCGTCTTCGAGCGTGACGCGCAGGTTGTAGCGCAGGTCGGACCCGCGCTGCGCGCGTGGCCGGCCACCGCCGCCACCGCCGCGTCCGCCCATGAAATCGCCGAACAGATCCTCGAACACGTCCGAGAAGGCGGAAGCGAAATCGCCCTGGTTGGCATATCCGCCGCGTGCACCGCCACCGCCCATGCCACCTTCGAATGCCTGGTGGCCGAAGCGGTCGTAGGCCGCCTTCTTGGTGTCGTCCTTCAGGATTTCATAGGCTTCGTTGACTTCCTTGAACTTCGCTTCCGCATCGGGATTGTCCTTGTTGCGGTCGGGATGAAGTTCCTTCGCCTTGGCCCGGTAGGCCTTCTTGATCTCGTCGGCAGAGGCCCCCCGCCCGACGCCGAGCACCTCGTAGAAGTCGCGTTTCGCCATTCCCTACCCCATCTCCGGGAACGCATGAGCCGGCCCGACCGGAATCGGGCCGGCTGCATGGTTTGTCCGCGTTCAGCGGCGCTTTTTGTCTTCGCCCAGATCCTCGAAATCGGCATCGACGATGTCGTCATCGACGCCACGCGGGCCTTCGTCGGTATCCTCGGCCTTGGCGCCTTCGGCCTGCTGGGCCTTGTAGATGGCCTCGCCCAGCTTCATCGCGGCGTCAGTCAGGTTGTGGATACCGCCCTTGATCTTGCCGGCGTCATCGGACTTGATCGCCTCTTCCAGCGCGCCGATGGCCAGTTCGATCGCTTCGACCGTCGAACCGTCGACCTTGTCGCCATGCTCTTCCAGCGACTTCTTCGTCGAATGGATCAGGCTTTCGGCCTGGTTCCTCGCCTCCACCAGTTCCTTGCGCTTCTTGTCGCCTTCGGCATTGGCCTCGGCATCGCGGACCATCTTCTCGATCTCGTCGTCGGACAGCCCGCCCGACGCCTGGATCGTGATGTTCTGCGACTTGCCGGTGCCCTTGTCCTTGGCCGACACGCTGACGATGCCGTTGGCGTCGATATCGAAGGTCACCTCGATCTGCGGCATGCCGCGCGGCGCCGGCGGAATGTCTTCAAGGTTGAACTGGCCCAGAAGCTTGTTGTCGGCAGCCATCTCGCGTTCGCCCTGGAACACGCGGATCGTCACCGCGTTCTGGTTGTCCTCGGCGGTCGAGAAGATCTGCCCCTTCTTGGTCGGGATCGTGGTGTTGCGGTCGATCAGCCGGGTGAACACGCCGCCCAGCGTCTCGATGCCAAGGCTCAGCGGCGTCACGTCCAGAAGGACAACATCCTTGACATCACCCTGCAGCACGCCGGCCTGGATCGCCGCGCCCAGCGCCACGACCTCATCGGGGTTGACGCCCTTGTGCGGTTCCTTGCCGAAGAAGGCCGTCACTTCCTCGATCACCTTCGGCATCCGGGTCATGCCGCCGACCAGAACCACCTCGTCGATGTCGCTTTTCGAGACGCCCGCATCCTTGAGCGCATCGGCACAGGGCTTCATCGACTTCTTGATGAGATCCATCACCAGGCTTTCCAGCTTGGCGCGGGTCAGCTTCACCACCATGTGCAGCGGCGTGCCCGACTTCATGTCCATCGAGATGAAGGGCTGGTTGATTTCCGTCTGCTGGCTGGACGAAAGTTCGATCTTGGCCTTTTCGGCAGCTTCCTTCAGGCGCTGAAGGGCCATCTTGTCCTTGGTCAGGTCGACGCCGTGTTCCTTCTTGAACTCGTCGGCCAGGTAATTGACGATCCGCATGTCGAAGTCTTCGCCGCCAAGGAACGTGTCCCCGTTGGTCGACTTCACTTCGAACAGCCCGTCGTCGATTTCCAGGATGGTGATGTCGAAGGTCCCGCCGCCAAGGTCATAGACGGCGATCGTCTTCGTTTCCTTCTTGTCCAGCCCATAGGCCAGCGCGGCCGCGGTGGGTTCGTTGATGATGCGCAGGACTTCCAGCCCGGCGATCTTGCCGGCATCCTTGGTGGCCTGGCGCTGCGCGTCGTTGAAATAGGCCGGAACCGTGATGACAGCCTGCGTCACCGGCTCGCCCAGATACGACTCGGCGGTTTCCTTCATCTTCTGAAGGATCACGGCGCTGATCTGCGCCGGCGAATACTTCTCGCCCTTGACCTCGACCCAGGCGTCGCCGTTGCCGCCGTTCACGATCGAATAGGGAACCAGCTTGCGGTCCTTCTCGACCTCGGCGTCGGTCACGCGGCGGCCGATCAGGCGCTTCACGGCGAAGACGGTGTTGGTGGGGTTGGTGACCGCCTGGCGTTTCGCCGGCTGGCCGACCAGGCGTTCGGTGTCGGTATAGGCGACGACGGACGGCGTGGTCCGCGCCCCTTCCGAGTTCTCGATCACCCGGGGTTGCGCCCCATCCATGATGGCAACGCACGAGTTGGTAGTCCCGAGGTCGATCCCGATGACTTTGGCCATGTCAAAATCCTTCCTTAGGCGATGTTTTGGGGCGCAGATCCGAAAACGGCCTCCGGGCCCCGATCCCTTCCGTCCGGCTGCAAAGGTGCCCCTTTCCAGCTTCGTGGCGTATATAGGGGGGGGTATCATTGCCTGCAAGCGCCGGTACCGTTCGAAATCCGTTAGAATGCAAGACATGACGACCAAGCCACCCCTGCCTGCCGACGGCCGGCCTGCCCCGCGCGAGGTCAGGGGAGTGCTGCATCATCCGGCATGGCTGACCCCCGCCGAACAGTCCGCCCTGGTCGCCGAGTTGCGCAACGTCGCCCGCGCGGCGCCGTTCCTGTCGCCGGTGACGCCAAGGGGACAGCCCATGTCGGTACGGATGACCTCGGCCGGCCGCTATGGCTGGGTCACCGACCGGCGCGGCTACCGCTACGAACCGCAGCACCCTTCGGGTGTGCCATGGCCACCGATCCCCGCGCCGGTGCTGGACATCTGGCGCACGGTTACCGGGCTTGGCCGTGACCCGGACTGCTGCCTCGTCAACTTCTACGGCGAAGGGGCCCGCATGGGCCTGCATCAGGATCGCGACGAAGCTGACTTCAACTGGCCGGTTCTGTCCGTCAGCCTGGGTGACGACGCGCTGTTCCGCATCGGCAACCTGGCGCGCGGCGGCCGTACCGAAAGCCTCTGGCTGCGGTCGGGCGACGTTCTGGTGATGGGCGGTGCGGCGCGGCTTGCCTTTCACGGGGTGGACCGCATCGCCTTCGGCTCCTCGGCCCTTCTTCCCGGCGGCGGGCGCATCAACCTGACGCTGCGCGTGGTCGAATGACTAGCGCCGCGCCCACCAGCTGATCGAGGCGCGGCGGCGGGTGAAGAATTCGCCCATCAGCCCGATCATCAGGAGCGGAACCGTCACGGCCAGCGGATACCAGGGGGACGTGTAGCGGGGAAAGTAGTTCAGGAAGACGAAGCCCCGGGCCTGGTCGATGGTGTGGAAAAGCGGGTTCCACCGGAAGATCGCCAGCATCGTGAAACTCATGGCGTTGGCCACGAACATCTTCCCGGAAAACAGCATGTTGGCCCGGCTGTAGATGGACTGGAGGATTGCCGCGAACCCCGGGAACCAGGGCTTCAGCGCCAGAAAGACCATGCCGATGCCCACGCCCGAGAACCACGCCAGAAGGAACATCGCGAAGGCGCCGACCGGATCGTCGATGGTGATGGGCGTGAAGGCGACGTGATAGACATAAAGCACCACGACCATCGACAGCATCTGCATGTAAAGCGATCCGAGCGCCGCCGAAGCAATCGCGATGACCGTGTTCATCGGCGCATGCAGCATCATCGGCGACGTCGGCCCTTCCGACCCGAAGACCGCGCCGATCGCCCGTGTATGGGTCATGTAGAGAAAGACCCCCGACATCAGGTAAAGCACGAAATCGCCCCGGATCGCCGCGCCGCGCATCCCCAGAAGTTCCATCATCAGGTAGAATACCGCCAGGAAGATCACCGTCTGCAGGATGTTCTTCAGCAGCCCCAGAACAGCGTTGCCCTGCTTCTGGCGAATCGACCGCACGGTCGAATGGAAGATGCGCTCGGCCAGCCGGAGGCCGGCGGCGAAAGGATTCTGCGGTTGTTCGACCCTGAACATCGGGCGGGGCGTCCTGTCTGCGGTGCCGGCGGAATCGTGCAGGGCGTTCTTGAGGTTTGCCGTCGCGGCAGCATAATTGGCAACAGCCGACCGATCAATGAATGCCCCGGGGGATGCAGATTTGGATTTCGAACGCCTGACCCATGTGATGCGCTACCTTGCGCTCGAAGCCGGCGAGCGGATCATGCAGATCTACGACGCCCCCGATTTCGAGGTGCGGTCGAAGCGCGATTCGAGTCCCGTCACCGACGCAGACGAAGCCGCCGACGCCGTCATCTCGGAAGGTCTGGCCGAGGCCTTCCCGGCCATGCCCATCGTCACCGAGGAACAGGCCGACACCCACAGCCAAGAGGTGACGACCTTCCTGATCGTCGATCCGCTGGACGGCACCAAGGAATTCGTCCAGCGCCGCGGCGACTTCACCGTGAACATCGCCTATGTCGAGAACGGCATCCCCCTGCGCGGCGTCGTCTATGCCCCGGCCAAGGGGCGGCTGTTCTACACGCTGGCCGACGGCACCGCGGTCGAGGAAAAAGGCCCCTTCCGCAAGGACCAGCCCGGCGAACGTCTGCCCATCGCCGTGTCCATGCCCGACAACCGTGCGCTGATGGTGGTGGCGTCGAAGTCGCACCGCGATCAGGCAACCGACGACTACATCGCCCAGTACAACGTCCGCGACCTGACCAGCGCCGGATCGTCGCTGAAGTTCTGCCTGGTGGCGACCGGCGAGGCCGATCTTTACCCCCGCCTCGGCCGCACGATGGAATGGGACACGGCGGCGGGCGACGCCATCCTCCGCAGGGCGGGCGGAATCATGGTGCGCCACGACAATCACGGGCCCTTCCTCTATGGCAAGCCCGGCTTCGAGAACCCCTTCTTCATCGCCTATTCGCCGGGCGTGCTGCTGTCGAAATCCCATCTGCCCGACCCCGATGCCGCACCTGCGGAGCCCGGCGACGAATGAGCGTCCTGCTGGTCATCCCCGCGCGCTACGCCTCGACCCGCTACCCCGGCAAGCCGCTTGTGGAGCTGCGCGGCGCGGATGGTGCCGCGCGCACGCTCATCCGGCGCAGCTGGGAGGCGGCCCGACAGGTCAGGGGGGTCGACCGGATCGTGGTGGCAACGGACGATGTCCGCATCCGCGACCATGCCCGGGCTTTCGGCGCCGAGGTGGCCATGACCTCGGCTTCCTGCCGCAACGGCACCGAACGCTGCGCCGAGGCCCATGCCGCACTGGGCTGCCGGCATGACATCGTCGTCAATCTTCAGGGCGATGCCCCGCTGACCCCTGCCTGGTTTGTCGAGGAACTGATCGCCGCCCTTGGCCGCGACACGGCTGCCGAGATCGCCACGCCCGTCCTGCGCTGCGAAGGGGCGATGCTCTCGGGCCTGATCGAAGACCGCCGCGCGGGCCGGGTGGGCGGAACGACGGCCGTGTTCGGCGCCGGGGGCCAGGCGCTCTACTTCTCGAAGGAAGTCATCCCCTACACCGGGCGCGGCTACGCGCCCGACGAACCGACCCCGGTCTTTCACCACGTCGGCGTCTATGCCTACCGGGCGGCGGCGCTGGCGGCCTACCCGGGCTGGGATGTCGGCCCCCTTGAGACGCTCGAGGGGCTGGAACAGCTTCGTTTCCTGGAAAACGGCCGTCGCGTCGCCTGCGTCACCGTCGAATCGCGCGGCCGCCAGTTCTGGGAACTGAACAACCCCACCGACGTTGCGCGGATCGAGTCGATGATGGCTGCAATGGGCATGAATTAGCACCGGCAAGGCGGATACTTGCCGGTTGTTGCAGATGTATTGTCGATTAGCTATGTACAATGCCGCAATGCGGCAAAGACTGTCTCCTCCAATCCCGCGGATGTGACGCGGAACGACCTATGGGGGATTTCCAGACTCAGCCAAGGTGCTCTAACTGGTGTAAAATGATCGGGTCGGCCAGAACCTGGAGCGGGCCCTTCAGGTTCCGGCCTGACGCCGTGAAAACGACAAACATGCGTCTGAATCCTGCCGAACGGTCGGACTAGGGGCAATAGTGTGAACAATGGCCGGCAAGCCGGCAGATTATGCAAGGTGACGCAATGAAGCGTAAGGTTACGAAGGCAATCTTCCCGGTTGCCGGTCTGGGTACGCGGTTCCTGCCTGCCACAAAGTCGATCCCGAAAGAGATCATGACGCTGGTTGATCGCCCCCTCATCCAGTACGCGATCGACGAAGCCCGCGCCGCCGGCATCAAGGAATTCATCTTCGTCACCTCGCGCGGCAAGTCCGCGCTGGAAGACTATTTCGATCACGCCCCCGTCATCGAAGCGGAACTGAGGGCCAAGGGCAAGAAGGACCTGCTGGACATCCTCCGGCAGACCGACATGGATTCGGGCGCCATCGCCTACATCCGCCAGCAGAAGGCGCTGGGTCTCGGCCACGCCGTCTGGTGCGCGCGCCGTCTTCTGGGCGACGAACCCTTCGCCGTGCTGCTGCCCGATGACGTGATCGCTGCCGAGAAGCCCTGCCTTCAGCAGATGGTCGAGGCGCATGCCGAAGTCGGCGGCAACATCGTTGCCGCGATGGAAGTGCCGCCCGAAAAGGCCTCGGCCTACGGTGTGCTCGACATCCGCGAAGACATGGGCAGCCTTGTGTCGGTCAAAGGCATGGTCGAGAAGCCGAAGGCCGAGGAAGCGCCCTCGAACCTGGCCGTCATCGGCCGCTACATCCTGACGCCCGAAATCATGGAAAACCTCGACAGCAAGCGGACCGGTGCCGGCGGCGAGATCCAGTTGACCGACGCGATCGCCGAGGAAATCGTCAAGTCGGACAACGTCTTCGGCTTCCGCTTCCGCGGCCAGCGTTTCGACTGCGGATCGAAGGCGGGCTTCCTGCAGGCGACCGTGGCCTTCGGCCTTGCGCGTCCCGAACTGCACGACGAATTCGCCGAATTCCTGGCGGGCATGTCAGCGGTGCGCAAGGCAGCCGAGTGAGGGCATGACCCGTCCGGTTCTGGTGACAGGAGGCGCGGGCTACATCGGCGCGCACGCCTGCAAGGCCCTGCGCAATGCCGGCTTCCTGCCCGTGACCTACGACAACCTGTCGAACGGCTGGCGCGATGCGGTGAGATTCGGCCCGCTCGAAGTGGGCGATCTGGCCGACCGCAGCCGGCTTGACGCGGTCTTCGCCGAATGGAAGCCGGTGGCGGTGATGCACTTCGCTGCGCTCAGCCTGGTGGGCGACGCAATGCGCGATCCCGGCACCTACTGGCGCGCCAACGTCCTGGGTGCGCTGAACCTGATCGAGGCTTCTGTAGCGGCGGGCTGCCTTGATTTCGTCTTTTCATCGACCTGCGCGACCTATGGCGATCAGGACGGTGTGGTGCTGGACGAAGACACTCCGCAGCGCCCGATCAACGCCTACGGCAAGTCGAAGCGCGCGATCGAGGACATGCTGGCGGATTTTGGCGCCAGCCAGGGGCTGCGCTCGGTCATCTTCCGTTACTTCAATGTTGCCGGCGCCGACCCCGACGGCGAGGTGGGCGAATTCCACCGCCCGGAAACGCACCTCATTCCGCTGATGCTCGATGCCATCGACGGCAAGCGCCCGGCGCTTACGGTCTTCGGTACGGACTACCCGACGCCCGACGGCACCTGCATCCGGGATTACGTCCACGTCAGCGATCTGGTCGATGCGCATGTGCTGGGCCTGAACTGGCTGCTTGACGGCAAGGGCAGCCGCGTCTTCTGCCTTGGCACCGGGGCGGGCTTCTCGGTGCACGAGGTCATCGAACAGTCACGTCAGGTCACCAACCGCGAGGTTCCGGTCGTTTACGGCGAACGGCGGGCCGGGGATGCGGTCAGCCTTGTTTCCGGCAGCGCGCGCGCACTGCGCGAACTCGGCTGGAAGCCTTCGCGCTCGACCATGCGCGCCATGATCGCCGACGCCTGGCGATGGCATCAGGGCAACGGCTACAAGTCGTGATCGCGAACCCCGTTTACGGACGGGATGGCACCCTGTATTCTGGTGCACAATAAACAAGGGCGGCGCGGTCCGAACGCTGCGGCATGCCTGACAGGGGCGGGCGGGTATCTTCCAGTCTTGCTTGGCGATGTCAGCGCACGGCCGGCGGTATCGGCACCGCCGTCGCAAGGGGATGGTGATTGGGGGCCTGGCAGGCATACAGACTGCGCATGAAGCGCCGGCGCCTTCTGTGGCGCGCCTTCCGCAGCCGCCGCCGGCTTGCGCCGATCGCCAACCGGACCGCCCTTGCCGCACCGGATGCAATCCTGCTGTTCGCCACCGTTTTCAACGAACGCAACCGGCTGCCCTATTTCCTCGACTACTACCGCCGGCTGGGCATCGGCCATTTCCTGATCGTCGACAACGCCTCGACCGATGGCTCGGGCGACTATCTTGCCTGCCAGCCCGATGTGTCGCTCTGGCAGACGGACGCCAGCTATCGCCATGCGCGTTTCGGCATGGACTGGATCGGCTGGCTGCAGATCCGGTATGGCCACAATCGCTGGAACCTCGTCGTCGATGCCGACGAATTCCTCGTCTATCCGTTCTGCGACAGCCGACCGCTGCGCGCGCTGACCGACTGGCTCGACTCGATCGGTGCCCGCTCTTTCCCGGCGATGCTGCTTGACATGTATCCGAAGGGGCCTGTCGGTTCCGAACCCTATCACGAAGGGCAGAACCCCTTCGACATCGCCGCCTGGTTCGACAGCGGCAACTACACGCATTCGCTCAACGGCCGCTACGGCAACCTCTGGATTCAGGGCGGACCGCGCGCCCGAACCTATTTCCGCGACGCGCCGTGGCAGGCCCCCGCGCTCAACAAGATTCCGCTCGTGCGGTGGAACCGGCGCTTCGTCTATGCCGGATCGACGCACATGCTGCTGCCGCGCCGGCTCAACATCGTGTACGAGGAATGGGGCGGCGAGCGCATTTCCGGCTGCCTGCTGCATGCCAAGTTCCTGGGGGACTTCGCCGAAAAGGCCGCCGTCGAGATGACGCGCCAGCAGCACTACGCCGACAGCGTCGAATACCGCGCCTATGACGGCAGCCGCACTGCCCCGGCCGACCTGTGGTGCCGCTGGTCCGAGAAGTACGAAAGCTGGCGCCAGCTCGAAAGACTGGGGCTGATGTCGAGCGGAAACTGGGCCTGATCGGATGAGCCTGGGCATCATCATCCTGTGCCATACCGCACTGGACCGCGTGGCCCAGGTTGCGCGGCACTGGCAGCGCAACGGCTGCCCGGTGGTGATCCATGTCGACCGCCGTGTGCCGCAAGCCGAGATGGCCAGGCTCAGCCGCAGGCTCGAGGGGGTGGCAGGCGTCAGCTTCTGTCGCCGCATCGCCTGCGATTGGGGAACCTGGTCGCTGGTCGCGGCGACGCAGGCGGCCGCCGAACGGATCCTGGCCGACCATCCTGATGTCCGGCATGTGTGCCTGACGTCCGGCAGTTGCCTGCCGCTCCGGCCGGTGGCCGAGTTTCGCGACTATCTCGAACGGCATCCGCAGACCGATTTCATTGAAAGCGTGACCACCGCCGATGTGGGCTGGACGGTCGGAGGCCTTGACCTCGAGCGTTTCACCCTGCGCTTCCCGTTTCCGTGGAAGCGGCAGCGCCGGCTGTTTGACAGCTATGTCGTATTGCAGCGGCGGCTGGGCCTCAAGCGCGCGGTTCCGGCCGGAATAGAGCCGCATCTCGGATCGCAATGGTGGTGCCTGACCCGCAAGACCCTGACAGCGATCTTGTCGGCCCCCGACCGGCCAAAGTTCGACCGCTACTTCCGCCACGTCTGGATACCCGACGAAAGCTATTTCCAGACGATGGCGCGGCGGTACTCGACCCGGATCGAAAGCCGGTCGCTGACCCTGTCGAAGTTCGACCATCAGGGCCGCCCCCACATCTTCTTCGACGACCACCTGACCTTGCTGCAACAGTCCGACCGCTTCGTCGCGCGCAAGATCTGGCCGCATGCAGCTCTGCTCTACGCGGCGTTCCTCGACCCGGACGGGCCGAAGACCCATCCCGTCCACCCCGATCCGGGCCGCATAGACCGGGTCTTCGCCACCGCGATCGACCGTCGCATGCGCGGTCGCGCCGGGCTTTACATGCAAAGCCGCTATCCCCGGCAGGACCACGAGAACGGCAAGACGTCGGGGCCCTATTCCGTCCTCCACGGGTTTTCGGACCTGTTCGAGGACTTCCGGCCCTGGCTGGCGGCAGCCACCGGTGCCACGGTCCACGGCCATGTCTTCGCACCGGCGCGCGCCGAATTCGCGGGCGGCGAAAGCCTGATCCGCGGCGCACTCAGCGACAGCGCGGCCCTTCGCGACCACAACCCCCGGGCTTTCCTGACCAACTTCATCTGGAACGCACAAGGCGAACACCAGTGCTTCCAGTTCGGCCCGCGTGACAGCCAGGCGTGCAACTGGTTCATGGCCACCGATCCGAACGCACAGATCTCGGTCATCAGCGGTGCCTGGGCGGTTGCGCTCGGGCGGACGCAGGCCGCATTCTCGGACCTCCGCCGCGAGGCCGCGCGCCTGCAGCGCATCGAAGCCGATCACCTCTCGATCCTGCGGTCGATGTACGTCAAGGCGCGCGTCCGCATCTGGACGCTGGGCGAATTCCTGGAAGACCCCATGGCGAACCTCCAGGCGATCGTGGACGAGATCGCCTCGCCGAACCGCCGCCGGCTGACGGAAGCGCCGCGCCTGGTCGCACTCGACGGGCTCGAAGGGTTTGTCCAGCACCTGCGCAATCAGGGCATGCAACCCACCCTTGTCGGCAACCTTGTCCCGATGCCGGCGCACGATCCCGAAACCCGCGCGCCCGCCCGGCCCTATCTGGTGGGCTAGATGTCCTGCGACAGCGGACGCTTCGATTGGTTCGTCATGCTTGCCGGCATGCGAACCGGCTCGAACCTGCTGGAATCCCATCTCAACGCCGTGCCCGGCGTCACCTGCCACGGCGAGGCGTTCAACCCGGCCTTCATCGGCTATCCCAAGGCGGACGATCTGCTCGGGGTGACGCTGGACGAGCGCCTGACCGACCCCGGACCGCTTCTCGACCGTCTCCGCGCCGCACCCGGTCTGAACGGCTTCCGACTGTTTCACAACCACGATCCGCGCGCGCTGGCGCGCGTTCTGGCCGACCCGCGTTGCGCCAAGATCGTGCTGACCCGCAACCCCCTGGAAAGCTACGTCAGCCGCAAGATCGCACGGAAAACCGGCCAGTGGATCCTGCGCGGCAACGGGCGCACACCCCGCACGGCAAAGGTACGCTTCGACGGGGCCGAGTTTCAGGGCTACGCCGCCGAGGTCCAGGAATTCCACCGACTCATCCTGCACGAACTGCAGTGTTCGGGGCAGACGGCCTACTATCTCGATTACGAGGATCTGACCGATCCCGCCGTGATCGACGGGCTTCTCGCCTTTCTGGGGCTGGCCCACCGGCCGGATCGGCTGGCAAGCGATCTGCGCAAGCAGAACCCGGGCGATCTGGCCGAAAAAGTCACTAACCCGGCCGAAATTTCGCGGACCCTCGCAAGGATGGACCGCTTCAACCTGACCCGGACTCCAAGCTTCGAGCCCCGGCGCGGGCCTTCGGTGCCATCCTTCCTTGCGTCGGGGGCGGGGCTGGTCTTCATGCCTGTCCGCTCGGCTCCGGTGGACGGCATCCGGCGCTGGCTGGAAGGAACCGGCACGCTGCGCGGCGACTTCACCCGCAAAACCCTGCGCGAGTGGAAGCGCACCCATCCCGGGCACCTGCACTTCACGGTCCTGCGCCATCCGGTCGCGCGCGCCTATGCTGCTTTCCGCGACACCATCCTGTCGGGCCGCTATGCCGAGATTCGCGCCATGCTGATCCGGGTCCACGGTCTGGTGTTGCCGGCCGAAGCGGGACTGCCGGACGACGATGCCGGGCTGCGTCTGGCATTCCACGGCTTCCTGCGCTGGCTCGGGGCCAACCTCGCCGGACAGACGGCCGTGCGCGTCGACGGCGCCTGGGCCAGCCAATCCGCCGTTCTGGCGGGCTTCGCGGGCTTTGCGCTGCCCGACATGATCCTGCGCGAAACCCGTCTGGCGGACGACCTGCCGCGGCTGGCCGCAATGGCCGGTGCCGATGCCCCTGCCTGGACCGGCGACCCCGCAGAAGACCCCGCCCCCGTGCTGCGCCGCATCTACGATGCCGAAACCGAACGGCTGGCCCGCGACGCCTACGCCCGGGACTACATCGAATTCGGCTTCGCCGACTGGGCCGGCAGCGGCTGAGCCTGGTCTTCCGCGCCGGGCAAGACCGCCGGCCCTGCCCGCATCACATCGGCCAGCGTCAGCGACTCGATCAGTACGAGATAGGACCAGAACACCTCGGCAAAGACGCGCCGGATGCGGCAGCTTTCTTCGTCGCTGCAGTCCTCGCAGCGCTGGTAGGATCGGCGCGACAGGCACGGAAGCGGCGCCATCGGGCCGTCTATCATGCGCAACATCTCGGAAATCGACACCTGCGCGGGATCCTGCACAAGCTGATAGCCGCCGCTGCGCCCGCGGGTCGAGGCTATGACGCCGGCGTTCCTGATCTCCAGAAGGATATGCTCCAGAAATCGCTTCGGCGCACCGGACCGCCGCGCGATCTCCTCGATCGTCAGCGCCTCGGGCACCGGCTTCTCGGCCTCTTCGGCCAGCGTGATCAGCGCCTTGAGCGCATATTTCATCTTCTGGGTAATCATGGCTAAGGCGTAAACCCACGCCGCCGCTGAATCAATCGTGACATCCGCACCCGGCGCGGAACCGTGGTGCCCCGCGCGGTTTTCAGGCTGGCCGCCCGGAAAAACGCCGCGACGGAACATCCCGGTTGCCGCGCCGGGACGGACGGGTCTAGGAAATCGGCAACGACCATGTGCCAGCGGACCGCACGCGCCAGCCGCAATCCGGCCCGCAGAACCCGCAGAAGGGGATAGAACGATGCGACGGATCGGCATCATCGGAGCCACGGGCTGGCTGGGCAAGGCGATGACACGGGCATTCCTGCAAGGCGGAATCGTCAGGCCGCAGGATCTCGTGCTGCTCAACCGGTCGGGGCCCACCGACGATTTCCGCGACTGGCCGGGCATTGTCTGGGCCGCCGACGCGGCCGACCTGCTGAACCGCTGCGACCTGGTGATCCTGTCGATTCGCCCGCAGGACTTTCCCGGTCTTGACCTCGCCGCGCAGACCCGTCTTGTCGTTTCGGTGATGGCCGGTGTCCCGATGGACAGGCTGACCGTAGCGACCGGATCAGACCGCATCGTCCGCACCATGCCCAACGCGGCCGCGGAAATCAGGCAGTCCTACACGCCTTGGCTGGCCTCGGGCGCCGTGACGGACGCGGATCGGGCAATCGTCCGCGCGCTCTTGCGCACCTTCGGCACCGAGGATGAGCTTGCCTCGGAAGATCAACTCGATCTGCTGACGGCCCTGTCGGGTTCGGGCGCGGCGCTGCCGGCCCTTCTGGCGACCGCGCTTCTTGACCATGCCGGGCGTCGGGGCCTGCCGCCGCATATCGCAGAACGGGCGGTCCAGTCGGTCATCTGCGGCGGCAGCGCAATGCTGCAGGGCCGGATCGCGCAGGCGCCCGCCCTGGTGGACGCCTACATCGACTATCGCGGCACCACGGCTGCCGCGCTGGATGCCGCCCGGGCCCACGGCTTCGACCGCGCCGTCGCGGCCGCCATAGACGCCGGCACGGCAAAGGCGCGGGCCATGTCGGACGCCGCCCGCTAGGCCCGCCCGGGGCTTCGCAAAATAGGGTGGCAACGCCATCAAGGGCGACGGGTCGGCTATCGCCTTCGGGTGCCGCCGGTATCCTGCGGACAGACGCAACGCCGCGTCCGCCTTTCCTCCGCAGGATCGGATCCCGCTTCCCCGGGGGCAAGCCATGCGCAGATCCAGCGGTGCCACGCGACACCACGCCGCCCGGTTCAGCCCAGAAGGTCGCGCCGTATCCGGTCGAAGATGCGGATGCCGACCGGGATCAACTCGTCGGGGAAGTCGAAATCGGGATTGTGCAGCATCGGCCGGTCCTCGCCCGAACCCAGCAGCAGCATGGCCGAACGCGCGACCGCGCCGAAACGGCCGAAATCCTCGGATCCGCGCATCGGCGCATCCCAGGCGGCATGGCCGATCGCTTCTGCATCCAGCGCGGCGCGAATGGCCGCCGTCGCCTCGGCGTCGTTCGTGCAGGCAGCGAAATGGTCGTGCCTAGTGACCGCGACGGTCAGCCCGGCCGCCCCGGCCTCACGCCCGGCAAGATCGGTCGCTGCCTGTTCCAGCGCCGCCAGATCCGCGTCGGTCAGGCTGCGCAGCGTCACCCAGACTTCGCCGTGCCCCGGCGCGATGCCGAAGGCGGGCTCGCCCAGCCGGGCATGGGTAACCGTCGCCAGCCGGTAACCCGGTACCAGCGCGCCGCCTGGCCCCAGCGCCGTCAGCGCCGGGATCAGACGCGCCAGCGCAAGGGCGGGCGACACGCCCGCCTCGGGGACAGACGCGTGCGACGTCCTGCCCCCCAGAACGATCCGCATCCCGACCGAGGCACAGTTCGCCGGCCCGGCCGCAACGCGGACCTGGCCCAGCGGAAGACCCGGCATGTTGTGGATCGCAAAAGCCCAATCGGGGCGGATCTCGCCGAACTGCGGATCGGCGATCACCGCCGCCGCACCCGAGCCGTCCTCCTCGGCGGGCTGGAACATCAGGACGACACGGCCCCGTGCCGGCCGCCGGCGGGCCACCAGCCGGCCGAGCCCCGCCAGCATCGTCATATGCCCGTCATGGCCGCACAGGTGCCCCTTGCCCGGCACCCCGGACCGATGCGGAATGTCGGAAAGCTCCTCGATGGGCAGCGCGTCAAGCTCCGCACGGAACATGACCGTCGGCCCCGGCGCGGCGCCTTCGTACACGGCCGCAACACCACGGCCGCCCAGCCCGGTCAGGATGCGGTCGGGCGATGTCGGCCCCAGCGCCTCGACCACCCGCCGCGCGGTGTCAGCCTCTTGCCCCGAAAGCTCCG
>WBZM01001471.1_pt2 | contig 21902 bp, 17 predicted proteins | sample 5204271 | NCBI WGS metagenome assembly WBZM01 (sample SAMN12344346, study PRJNA552823) | activated sludge metagenome | biome: Activated sludge suspended growth; feature: Nitrification reactor; material: Wastewater; isolation source: activated sludge from nitrification reactor of wastewater...
TGGACACCGTGTCGCTGTTCATGTACCAGATGCGGAACTCGCCCTCGGGGCTGTCCCAGCCCGGCATGGCAAAGCGCGCCTCGCGCGTGAAGCGCACCTGCCCGTCCACCACGTAGGACATCTTGCGCTCCCGCTTGGAGATGCACACCACCTTGCCGGTGCCGCAGCGCGTATCGAGCTGCTGCGTCGTGGTGCTGGCCGGCGGCTGCCCGAACAGATCGGCGTAGCGCGGGTTGCGCGTGCGGCGCAGCAGCGGCGTCCAGGTGCGCTCGTCCATCACCTCGCTGGCGGGCAGGCCGATGCGCGCGCGCCACGCCGCCACGGCCTGTCGCGTGGCGTCGTCGAACTCGCCGCTGATGGCGCCGCTGTACAGCCCGACCTGCCGCAGGCGGTGCTTGAGCTCCATCACGTAGCCCGGCTGCGTGGGCGCGACGAACCAAGGACCCACATCGGTGTTGTTCAGCTCGGCGGCGGTGGGCTCGTGCGAGCGCGTGCGCAAGTCGTTCCAGGTCTGCTGATCGACCACGCCGGTGGCGCGCAGGCCGCGGTCCTGTTGGAACTTGCGTACCGCCTCGCGCGTCAGCACGTTGAACTCGTCGTGCGCGTCGTGGGTGGCCAGGTACCTGGCGTGCCGCAGCCGGATCTGCAACTCGCGCACGTCCGGCGAGCGCATGCGGTAGCGCAACGACTGGCTGAGCGGCGCCGGGGCACTGAAGGGCCGCGCCGCCCCGGCGAGCACGCGAGCCGCGGGCGCCGTGTCGTCCGCGGGCGAGGCGGTCTGGGCCACCGATGCGGCGAGCGCCGGGGCGAGACCCAGCAAGGCGATGGCGAGGGCCGCGGCGCGAACCGGCAGGCCGTGGGCAGGACGCGAAAAATGCATGGCGAAGATTATCCGGCAGGGCGGGCGCCGTCTTCTTGATTCAGTCGGCAGCCGGCGCCGATCGACACGGTGATACAACCTGCACTTTCGTACGCCGGACATGAACCCGTGAGCCTGCACCAACAACTGCAACAGCGCGCCGCTGCCGGCCGCCCCATCCGCGTCGGCCTGATCGGCGCCGGCAAGTTCGGCGCCATGTACCTGGCGCAGGTGCCGCGCACGCCGGGCGTGCACCTGGCGGCCATCGCCGATCTGTCGCCATCGGCCGCCCGCGCCAACCTGGCGCGCGTGGGCTGGCCGGCCGAGCGCTCGGCCGCGACCAGCATCGACCAAGCCCTGGCGCACGGCAGCACCCACGTCGGCGAGGACTGGCAGGCCCTGGTGCGCCACCCGGCCATCGACGTGGTGGTGGAATGCACGGGCCACCCCATCGCCGCGGTCGACCACTGCCTGGCCGCCTTCGAGCACGGCAAGCACGTGGTCAACGTCACCGTCGAGGCCGACGCCTTCTGCGGCCCGCTGCTGGCGCGGCGCGCGGCCGAGTCCGGTGTGGTCTATTCGCTCGCCTTTGGCGACCAGCCGGCGCTGATCTGCGACCTGGTGGACTGGGCGCGCACCTGCGGTTTTCCCGTCGTCGCGGCCGGGCGGGGCCACAAGTGGCAGCCGCACTTTTGCGAATCGACGCCCGACACCGTCTGGGGCTACTACGGATTGAGCCCCGAGCAGGCCGCGCGCGGCGGCCTGAACCCCAAGATGTTCAACAGCTTTCTGGACGGCAGCAAGCCCGCGATCGAAAGCACGGCGGTGGCCAACGCCACTGGCCTGGCCGTGCCGGCCGACGGCCTGCAATACCCGCTCGGCAGCATCGCCGACATCCCCAAGCTGACGCGTCCGTGCAGCGAGGGCGGCGTGCTGGAGAAGAAGGGCATGGTCGAGGTGATCTCCAGCCTGCGCCCCGACGGCACGCCCATCGACTACGACATCCGCATGGGCGTGTGGGTCACGGTCGAGGCCGAGACCGACTACATCCGGCACTGCTTCGAGGAATACAACGCCCACACCGACGACAGCGGGCGCTACTTCACGCTGTACAAGCGCTGGCACCTGATCGGCCTGGAAGTGGGCCTGAGCGTGGCCAGCGTGGCGCTGCGCGGCGAGGCCACCGGCGTCGCCCAGGGCTGGCACGCCGACGTGGTGGCCACCGCCAAGCGCGACCTGCTGCCGGGCGACCGGCTGGATGGCGAAGGCGGCCACACGGTGTGGGGCAAGCTGCAACCGGCGACAAAATCAGTGGCCGCCGGCGGCCTGCCGCTGGGCCTGGCGCACGACGTCAAGGTGCTGCGCCCGGTCGCCAAGGGCCGCTGCCTGAGCTGGGACGACGTGGCCCTGGATACCGGCACGCGGGCGTTTCGCATCCGCCAGGAAATGGAGTCGCTGTTCGTCCCCATGGGGTGAAAAGGCGCTAAAATTTCACTCTCGCGTGGGGGGGTAGCTCAGCTGGGAGAGCGCCGCGTTCGCAATGCGGAGGTCGGGAGTTCGATCCTCCTCCTCTCCACCACTCTTGCAGGGCGTCTGATTCCAAAGGTCAGACGCCCTTTCTCCTGGCGGGCTCGTCGCCTGCCTCGCGGGCGGGACGGATCGGCAGAGCTGACCGGAAGCCGCTCGAATCGACGCCGCCCGCTTTGCGGGGATCCTGCGTTATTCACAGCTTTTGGCGCTTGGTGCAGAGCCAGTGCACCGCTTGTCCACAGCCTTGTCCCGTGACGGCGCGGGCTGCAGGCGCTAGCATCACCAGGTCTTTCGTCAGCGGCTTCGCATGTCTTCCCTGTTTCCTCCGAGTTACGCCGATCTGGGTGCCGACGCCCCCACCGATCGCCAGATCGCGCAGTTGCGCGTGCCGCCGCATTCCCACGAGGCCGAATCCAGCGTGCTGGGCGGCCTGTTGCTGGACAACGGTGCGTGGGACCGCGTCGGCGATGTGCTGATCGACGCCGACTTCTATCGCTACGAGCACCGGCTGGTCTACGGCGCCATCGGCAAGCTGGTGGCCGAGAGCAAGCCCGCCGACGTCATCACGGTGCACGAGGAATTGCAGCGCCAGGGTAAGTCGGACGAGGTGGGCGGGCTGGCCTACCTGAACTCGCTGGCGCAGTACGTGCCCAGCGCCAGCAACATCCGCCGCTACGCCGAGATCGTGCGCGAGCGCTCGATCCTGCGCCAGCTGGTCAGCGCCAGCGACGAGATCGCCACCAGCGCCTTCAACCCCCAGGGCAAGCCGGTGGCCAAGATCCTGGACGACGCCGAGGGCAAGATCTTCAAGATCGGCGAGCAGAGCTCGCGCATGAAGCAGGGCTTCCAGGGCATGGACAGCCTGGTCGTGCAGCTGCTCGACCGCGTGCAGGAGATGGCCGACAACCCGAACGACGTCACCGGCGTGCCCACCGGCTTCGTCGATCTGGACCGCATGACCGCCGGCCTGCAGGCGGGCGACCTGGTGGTGCTGGCGGCGCGCCCGTCGATGGGCAAGACCGCCTTTGCCATCAACATCGCCGAGCATGTGGCGCTGAACGAGGGCCTGCCGGTGGCGGTGTTTTCGATGGAGATGGGCGCGGCGCAGTTGGCGGTGCGTATCGTCGGCTCCATCGGCCGCATCGACCAGGGCCATCTGCGCACCGGCAAACTAATGGATGAGGAATGGCCACGGCTGACCGAAGCCATCGAACGGCTGCGCAACGTCAGCCTGCACATCGATGAAACGCCCGGCCTGACGCCGGCCGAACTGCGCGCCAACGCGCGCCGCCTGGCGCGCCAGTGCGGCAAGCTGGGCCTGATCGTGGTCGACTACCTGCAGCTGATGAGCGGCAGCAGCAGCGGCGACGAGAACCGCGCCACCGAACTGGGCGAGATCTCGCGCGGCCTGAAGGCCCTGGCCAAGGAGCTGCAGTGCCCGGTGATCGCGCTGTCGCAGCTCAACCGCTCGGTGGAGCAGCGCACCGACAAGCGCCCCATGATGAGCGATTTGCGCGAGTCCGGCGCCATCGAGCAAGACGCCGACATCATCATGTTCATCTACCGCGACGACTACTACAACAAGGACTCGCGCGAGCCCGGCGTGGCCGAGATCATCATCGGCAAGCAGCGCAACGGCCCCACCGGCACGGTCAAGCTGGCCTTCCTCAAGCCGCTCACGCGCTTCGAGAGCCTGGCAATGGGTGGCAGCGACGATTATTGAGCGTCAAATATCCATCTAGCGCCCATCCATCAAGCGCGAACAGCTATTATATTGATAGTGTTTGACGCAACGTCGGCGTAAGCAACCCCATGCGTTGACACCATCAGGCGGCCGCGGAGCAGGCCATGCCAGCGAACGCCGTGGCCGGACCCGCGCCGGCCACGGCGTTGTCCCCCCGCCGGCGTGGCGCAGCGAGGCGAGAGCGGGGGGAAGCCGCGTCAGCGGCGCAGGGGGTTACATCACCTTGGCGATGGACGCGCACACGTAGTCGATGTTCTTCTCGTTCAGCGCCGCCACGCACATGCGGCCGGTGTCGGTGCCGTAGACGCCGAACTCGCTCCTCAGGCGCACCATCTGTTCCTTGCTCAGGCCCGAGTAGCTGAACATGCCGACCTGGGTGGTGATGAAGTCCATGTCCTTTTGCACGCCGGCGGCCTTCAGGCCCTCCACCAGCTTGTGGCGCATGGCCTTGATGCGGGTGCGCATGCTGGCCAGCTCCTGCTCCCACTGGGCGCGCAGCTTGGGGTCATTCAGCACCATCGCCACCACGGCGCCGCCGTGCGTGGGCGGGTTGCTGTAGTTGGTACGGATCATGATCTTGAGCTGGCTCAGTACCCGGGCAGCCTCGTCCTTGTTCGCGCACAGCACCGACAGCGCGCCGACGCGCTCGCCGTAGAGGCTGAAGCTCTTGGAAAACGAGGTCGAGACGAAGAACGTCAGGCCGGCGGCGACGAACTTGCCGATCACGGCGCCGTCCTCGGCAATGCCCTCGGCAAAACCCTGGTAGGCCATGTCCAGGAAGGGCGTGAGGCCCCGCGCCTTGACGGCGGCGATCACCTGGTCCCACTGCGCCGGCGTCAGGTCGTAGCCGGTGGGGTTGTGGCAGCAGGCGTGGAGCACCACGATGGTGCCGGCCGCGGCGGCCTGCAGGTCGGCCAGCATGCCGTCGAAGTCGAGTTGGCGCGTGCTGGCGCTGTAGTAGCGGTAGGTGCCGACGTCGAAACCGGCCTGGGTGAACAGGGCGCGGTGGTTTTCCCAGCTCGGGTCGCTGATCAGCACCTTGGCCGCGGGGTTGAGGTGCTTGAGGAAGTCGGCGCCGATCTTCAGCGCGCCGGTGCCGCCCAGGCCCTGCACGGTGGCGATGCGGCCCGACTGGTAGGGTTCGGAATCGGCGCCGAACACCAGCTTCTTGACGCCATCGTCATAGGCGGCGATGCCGTCGATCGGCAGGTAGCCGCGTGGCTTGGGCGTTTCCATCAGCGCCCGCTCGGCCGCCTGCACGCAGTCCAGCAGCGGCAGCTTGCCGTTTTCGTCGAAGTACACGCCCACGCCCAGGTTGACCTTGTTCGGGTTGGGGTCGGCGGCAAATTGTTCGTTCAGCCCCAGGATGGGGTCGCGCGGGGCCAGTTCGACGGAGGAAAACAGCGACATGGAAACAGTCCTTGGGTAGAAGTGCCACCGGGTGGCAAAGACGCGCCGGCTGGGTTAGGCTTGCCGGTTCGCCCGAAATTTTAAGGGCCACAGGGTTTTCGATGAGTGCCAGTATCCAAGCCGTGCAGGCGCCCAGCCAGGAGGGGCGGTTCGTCAGCTTTCCTGACTCGCCGTTCCAGCTGTACCAGCCCTACCCGCCGGCGGGCGACCAGCCCAGCGCCATCGCGCAACTGGTGGAGGGCGTGCAGGACGGCGAGGCGTTCCAGACGTTGCTGGGCGTCACCGGCTCGGGCAAGACCTTCACCATGGCCAACGTGATTGCCCGGCTGGGCCGCCCGGCCATCGTGTTCGCGCCCAACAAGACGCTGGCGGCGCAGCTGTACAGCGAATTCCGCGAGTTCTTCCCCAAGAACGCGGTCGAGTACTTCGTCAGCTACTACGACTACTACCAGCCCGAGGCCTACGTGCCGCAGCGCGACCTGTTCATCGAGAAGGACAGCGCCATCAACGAGCACATCGAGCAGATGCGCCTGTCGGCCACCAAGAGCGTGCTGGAGCGGCGCGACACCGTGATCGTGGCCACCGTCAGCGCCATCTACGGCATCGGCGCGCCCGAGGACTACCTGCAGATGCGGATGATCCTGAAGGTGGGCGGCAAGCAGGGCCAGCGCGAAGCGATCCAGCAGCTGGTGCGCATGCAGTACCAGCGCAACGACATGGACTTCGCCCGCGGCACCTTCCGCGTGCGCGGCGACACCATCGACGTCTTTCCGGCCGAGCACAGCGAGCTGGCGGTGCGCATCGAGCTGTTCGACGACGAGGTGGAGGCCATCAGCCTGTTCGACCCGCTCACCGGCCGCGTGCAGCAGAAGGTGCCGCGCTTCGTGGTCTATCCGTCCAGCCACTACGTCACGCCGCGCGAGAAGACGCTGGCCGCCGTCGAGACCATCAAGCTGGAGCTGGCCGAGCGGCTGAAGTACTTCGTCGGCGAGGGCAAGCTGGTCGAGGCCCAGCGGCTGGAGCAGCGCACGCGGTTTGACCTGGAGATGCTGGCCGAGCTGGGCCACTGCAAGGGCATCGAGAACTACACGCGCCACCTGTCGGGCGCGGCACCGGGTGAGCCGCCGGCCACGCTGACCGACTACCTGCCGCGCGACGCGCTGATGTTCCTGGACGAGAGCCACCAGATGATCGGCCAGCTCAACGCCATGTACAACGGCGACCGTTCGCGCAAGACCACGCTGGTGGAATACGGCTTTCGCCTGCCCAGCGCGCTGGACAACCGCCCGCTGAAATTCGCCGAATTCGAGCGGCGCATGCGCCAGGCGATCTTCGTCAGCGCCACGCCCGCCGACTACGAGAAGCAGCACGCCGGCCAGGTGGTCGAGCAGGTGGTGCGCCCCACGGGCCTGGTTGATCCCGAGGTCGAGGTGCGCCCGGCCACGCACCAGGTGGACGACGTGCTGCAGGAAATCCGCGAGCGGGCGCAGAAGAATGAGCGCGTGCTGATCACGACGCTCACCAAGCGCATGGCCGAGCAGCTGACCGAGTACCTGGCCGACAACGGCGTCAAGGTGCGCTACCTGCACAGCGACGTGGACACGGTGGAGCGGGTGGAGATCATCCGCGACCTGCGCCTGGGCGCGTTCGACGTGCTGGTGGGCATCAACCTGCTGCGCGAGGGCCTGGACATCCCCGAGGTGTCGCTGGTCGCCATCCTGGACGCCGACAAGGAAGGCTTTCTGCGCGCCGAGCGCAGCCTGATCCAGACCATTGGCCGCGCCGCGCGCAACGTCAACGGCAAGGCCATCCTGTACGCCGACCGCATCACCGACTCGATGCAGCGCGCCATGGGCGAGACCGAGCGCCGGCGCGCCAGGCAGCAGGCGTTCAACGCCGAGCACGGCATCACCCCGCGCGGCATCGTCAAGCAGGTGCGTGACCTGATCGACGGCGTGTACAGCGAGCGCAGCGGGCAGGGGGCCGAGCGCTCCGCGGTGCTGGCGGGCCGGCCGGCGGTGGAAGAAATCGCCCTGTCTGAAAAGGACCTGGCGCGCGAGATCAAACGGCTGGAAAAGCAGATGCTGGAACACGCCCGCAACCTGGAATTCGAGCAGGCCGCGCGCGTGCGCGACCAGTTGCACACGCTCAAGCAGGGGGCCTTCGGCGCACCGGGAACGGACCGGCTGAGCCCTTGATGCGTGTGCGGCGCCCAGCCGAGCGCCCGCGCCCAAGGAACCTCTGCACAACCTCCTGCGCCGGAAGCTGTGCAGAGGTTTCTTAAATCCCCACGCGGCATCGGGATATGGTGTATACTTGATTAAATCACTCGGAATTGATTGCCCCCAGGCAGGCATCCCAGCCAGCCGCCGGGCCCCGAGCACCAGACACCCATCCACCGCGAAGGAGCCCGCGATGCGCCTCACCACCAAAGGACGGTTCGCCGTCACCGCCATGATCGACTTGGCGCTGCGTCAGGACACCGGTCCGGTCACGCTGGCGGCCATCAGCCAGCGCCAGCGGATCTCGCTGTCGTACCTTGAGCAGCTGTTCGGCAAGCTGCGCCGCCACGAACTGGTCGAATCGACGCGCGGGCCCGGCGGCGGTTATTCGCTGGGGCGCAAGGCCGGCGACATCACCGTGGCCGACATCATCGTCTCGGTCGACGAGCCGCTGGACGCCACCCACTGCGGCGGCAAGCAGAACTGCCAGGGCGGCGATGGCCCGTGCATGACGCACGACCTGTGGACCGCGCTGAATGACCGCATGCTGGACTTCCTGCAGTCGGTCACCCTGCAGAAGCTGGTGGACGAGCAGCACGCCAAGGGCATCGAGATCGAAGGCAAGCCGGCCACCAAGCGTGCCATCTCCAGTGCGCCGGTGGTCAAGCCGATTCGCGTCAACGCCCCCAACTCGGTGTTCGCGCTGGGCGGATTGACTAACAAATAGATAGCTGCCGGCGCACGCCAGGCAAGCGCTGCAGGGCGTTTTGATCTGAATCTTGAATTTGTTCACGCTACCGACGACGATGAGTCAGACCCCGCATTTCCCGATCTACATGGACTATGGCGCCACCACGCCGGTCGATCCGCGCGTGGTCGACGCCATGATCCCCTGGCTGCGCGAGCACTTCGGCAACCCCGCCAGCCGCAGCCACGCCTGGGGCTGGGAAGCCGAGGAAGCGGTCGAGACCGCGCGCGGCCATGTGGCCGCGCTGATCGGCGCCGACCCGCGCGAGATCGTCTGGACCAGCGGCGCCACCGAATCCGACAACCTGGCCATCAAGGGCGCGGCGCACTTCTACAAGGGCAAGGGCCGGCACCTCGTCACCGTCCGGACCGAGCACAAGGCCGTGCTGGACGTGATGCGCGAGCTGGAGCGTCAGGGCTTCGAAGTCACCTACCTCGACGTGCAGCCCGACGGCCTGCTGGACCTGGAGGCGTTTGGCGCCGCCCTGCGTCCCGACACCATCCTGGCCAGCGTGATGCTGGTGAACAACGAGATCGGCGTCATCCAGGACGTGCAGGCCATCGGTCGCCTGTGCCGCGAAAAGGGCGTGATCTTCCACGTCGACGCCGCCCAGGCCACCGGCAAGGTGGCGATCGACGTCGGCGCGCTGCCGGTCGACCTGATGAGCCTGGCCAGCCACAAAACCTACGGCCCCAAGGGCATTGGCGCGCTCTACGTCCGCCGCAAGCCGCGCGTGCGGCTGGAGGCGCAGATGCACGGCGGCGGCCACGAGCGCGGCATGCGCTCGGGCACCCTGCCGACGCACCAGATCGTCGGCATGGGCGAGGCGTTTCGCATCGCGCGGCAGGAGCTCGCGCGCGACCTCGAGAAGGCGCATGCGCTGCACCAGCGGCTGGTGACCGGCCTGCGGGACATCGAGGAGGCCTACCTCAACGGCCACCCGACGCAGCGCGTGCCGCACAACATCAACATGAGCTTCAACTACGTCGAGGGCGAGTCGCTCATGATGGGCATCAAGGGCCTGGCGGTCTCCAGCGGCTCGGCCTGCACCTCGGCCAGCCTGGAGCCCAGCTACGTGCTGCGCGCCCTGGGGCGCAGCGACGAGCTGGCGCATTCCTCGCTGCGCATCACCATTGGCCGCTTCACCACCGAGGAAGACATCGACTACGCCGTGCGCACCATCCGCGAGAACGTGGCGCGGCTGCGCGAGCTGTCGCCGCTGTGGGAGATGCACCAGGAAGGCATCGACCTGAACACCATCCAGTGGGCGACGCATTGAGCGGGCACGCCAGGGCGCGGCCGGGCCGTGCCCCGGGGCCGGGTTTTTCGAGATTGAAACCGCGCTGGCGCTTTTCGGGCAAGCGCCAGCAGCTATCGAATCAGGAGTAATCACATGGCATATTCGGACAAGGTCATCGACCACTACGAGCACCCGCGCAACGTTGGCAGCTTCGACAAGGGCGACGACAGCGTGGGCACCGGCATGGTGGGCGCACCGGCCTGCGGCGACGTGATGCGGCTGCAGATCAAGGTCAATCCGGGCACCGGGGTGATCGAGGACGCCCGCTTCAAGACCTACGGCTGCGGCTCCGCCATCGCCTCCAGCTCGCTGGTGACCGAATGGGTCAAGGGCAAGACGCTGACGCAGGCCACCGAGCTGAAGAACAGCCAGATCGCCGACGAGCTGGCGCTGCCGCCGGTGAAGATCCACTGCTCCATCCTGGCCGAGGACGCCATCAAGGCGGCGGTCGAGGACTACCGCAAGAAGCACAGCGTGGCGGCTTGAGAGGCCAGGAGCAGGCGCGTGGCGCCGTGTCGCCCAGCGCCAGCCTCATCCCGTCGTCCTCATCCTCATCCTTACCCCACGTGGAGACTGAAGGTTCATCATGGCCGTCACCCTGACCGAAGCCGCCGCCCGGCATGTCAGCAAATACCTCGCCAAGCGCGGCAAGGGCGTGGGCGTGCGCCTGGGCGTCAAGACCACCGGCTGCTCGGGCCTGGCCTACCAGCTCGAATACGTCGACGACGTCGCGCCCGAGGACGCCCTGTTCGAGCAGCACGGCGTCAAGCTGATGGTCGACCCCAAGAGCCTGGCCTACATCGACGGCACCGAGCTGGACTACGTGCGCGAGGGGTTGAACGAGGGCTTTCGCTTCAACAACCCGAAAGAGCGCGACCGGTGCGGCTGCGGGGAGTCCTTCCGCATCTGAGAGGCTGAAAGCCTTTTGCCCATGCCCGCCTCGCACGCCAAAACACCACTGCTCGTCGTTGCAAATGCTCGCCACGGCTCGACCCATGGCAGCGCTTTGCGCCTAGACCAGTGGCGTTTTGCTGCGCCTTTCCGGCATGAGCAAAAAACTCTCAGCCTCAGGGCGCCGGGGTGGCGCGCGCTGCGTGCCGGCCCCGCCGTTGCCGCCCGATGATCCAGCTGCAGTCCACCGATTTCGAGCTGTTCGACGTGCCGCCGCGCTTCGCGCAGGACGGCGCGGCGCTGGACGCGCGCTGGAAGGCGCTGCAGCGCGAGGTGCACCCGGACCGCTTTGCCGCGCAGGGCGCCGCCGCCCAGCGCGTGGCGGCGCAGTGGTCGGCGCGCATCAACGAGGCCCATCGCCGGCTGAAAGACCCGCTGCGCCGCGCCGCCTACCTGTGCGAGCTGCGCGGCGCACCCATCGAGGCCGAGCGCAACACCGCCATGCCGCCGGCGTTCCTGATGCAGCAGATGGCGCTGCGCGAGCAGCTCGACGCCGCGCGCGATGCCGCCGAACTGGATGCCATCGAGGCGCTGGCCGCGCGCATGCAGCGCGAGCTGCTGCAAGAAATAGAGCAGCAGCTGGATGCCGACCGCGCCTGGGCCGCCGCCGCCCAGTCGGTGCGGGCGCTGATGTTCCTCGACAAGCTGGCCGCCGACATCGAGCGCCGGCGTGACACACTCGCCTGATTTCCGCCGCCCGACCGGGCGCCTTCCGACACCCGCTGCATGGCGCTGCTTCAAATCTCCGAACCCGGCCAGTCCCCCGACCCGCATCAGCGGCGCCTCGCCGTCGGCATCGACCTGGGCACCACCCATTCGCTGGTGGCCGCCGTGCGCCATGGCGTGGCCGAGTGCCTGCCCGACGCCCAGGGCCGGGTGCTGCTGCCCTCGGCGGTGCGCTACGCGGCCGACGGCCAGCGCCAGCTCGGCCACGCCGCGCTGGCCGGGGCGCCGGCCGATGCCGAGCACACCATCACCTCGTTCAAGCGCCTGATGGGACGCGGCCTGGCCGACATCGCCGGCCACCAGCGCCTGCCCTATCGCCTGCTGGACCGCCCCGGCATGGTGGCCGTGGCCACGCCGCGGGGCGAGACCTCGCCGGTGGCGCTCAGCGCCGACATCCTCGCCACGCTGCGCCAGCGCGCCGAAGACAGCCTGGGCGACGAGCTGTACGGCGCCGTCATCACCGTGCCCGCCTACTTCGACGACGCGCAGCGCCAGGCCACCAAGGACGCGGCGCGGCTGGCCGGCCTCCATGTGCTGCGGCTGATCAACGAGCCCACGGCCGCGGCCATTGCCTACGGCCTGGACCGGGCGGCCGAGGGCGTGTATGCCGTGTTCGATCTGGGCGGCGGCACCTTCGACGTGTCCATCCTGCGCCTGACGCAAGGCGTGTTCGAGGTCGTCGCCACCGGTGGCGACACGGCCCTGGGTGGCGACGACTACGACCAGGCGCTGATCGACTGGGTGCTGGCGCGCCGCGGCGCGCAGGCCCGGGGCGCGGCCGACAAGGCCGCCCTGGCGCGCGCCGCGCGCGCCGCCAAGGAGGCCCTGAGCGCTACCGATTCGATAGCTTTTCGCGCAGGACTGTCGGGCGGCGAGGTCGTTCTTGACCTGAGCGCCAGCGACTTCGTCCAGGCCACCGACGGGCTCACGCGCCGCTGCATCGACACCGTGCGCCGGGTGCTGCGCGACGCACGGCTGTCGCCGCCGCAGGTTCAGGGCGTGGTGCTGGTCGGCGGCTCGACCCGCATGCCCGTGATCCGCAACGCGGTGGCCGACTTCTTCGGGCGCGCGCCGCTGACCGACCTGGACCCGGACCAGGTGGTGGCGCTGGGCGCCGCCATTCAGGCCCAGCAGCTGGCCGGCAACCGCCCGCCGGGCGATCTGCTGCTGCTGGACGTGATTCCGCTGTCGCTGGGCCTGGAGACCATGGGCGGGCTGGTCGAGCGCATCGTGCCGCGCAACCAGAGCATCCCCACCGCCATGGCGCAGGACTTCACCACCTACCAGGACGGCCAGACCGCGCTGGCGCTGCACGTGGTGCAGGGCGAGCGCGACCTGGTGCAGGACTGCCGCAGCCTGGCGCGCTTCGAGCTGCGCGGCATCCCGCCGATGGCGGCGGGCGCGGCGCGCATCCGCGTCACCTTCACCGTCGACGCCGACGGCCTGCTGTCGGTCAGCGCCCGCGAGCAGACCAGCGGCGTGCAGGCGCGGATCGACGTCAAGCCCAGCCACGGCCTGTCGGACGCGCGGATCGCCCAGATGCTGCAAGACAGCTTCGGCACCGCCGAAGCGGACATGCGGGCGCGCGCCCTGGTCGAGGCACGGGTCGAGGCCGAGCGCATGCGGCTGGCCACGCAAGGCGCGCTCGACGCCGACGGCGCGCTGCTGAGCGCGCCCGAGCGCGCCGCCATCGACGCGCTGATGCTGTCGCTGCGCGGCATCGCCGCGAACAGCACGGACGCCGCCGCCATCGAGGCCGCCACCCAGGCCCTGGCCGAGGGCACCGAGGCCTTCGCCGCCCTGCGCATGAACGCCGGCATCCGCAAGGCGCTGGCCGGCAAGAACGTCCAATCCCTCTAGACCATGCCCACCATCCAGGTTCTTCCCCACCCCGATTACTGCCCCGGCGGCGCCGTCATCACGGCCCAGGTCGGCGACTCGATCTGTGAGTCGCTGCTGGAGCACGGTATCGAGATCGAACACGCCTGCGAGATGGCGCGCGCCTGCACCACCTGCCACGTCATCGTGCGCCAGGGTTACGATTCGCTCGATGAGCCCGAGGAAGAAGAGGAAGACCTGCTGGACCGCGCCTGGGGCCTGGAGCCGCGGTCGCGCCTGTCGTGCCAGGCCATCGTCGGCCGCGACGACCTGACGGTGGAAATTCCCCGCTACTCGATCAACCACGCCAGGGAAAAGCGCTGACCCGCGCCGCACCCGCCTTCGCTGCCCGCCCGATGACCCGCCAGATTGTTCTTGACACCGAAACCACCGGCCTGTCGGCCGAAAACGGCGACCGCATCATCGAGATCGGCTGCGTCGAGCTGCTCAGCCGCAAGCTGACGGGCAACAACCTGCACTTCTACCTCAACCCCGAGCGCGACAGCCACGAGGACGCGCTCAAGGTGCACGGCATCAGCAACGAATTCCTGCGCGACAAGCCCAAGTTCGCCGACGTGGCCGACGAGATCCTGCGCTACGTCGAGGGCGCCGAGCTCATCATCCACAACGCCGCGTTCGACCTGGGTTTTCTCGACAAGGAGCTGGAGCGCCTGGGCCGCCCGCCGCTGCGCCACTTCGTCGCCGAGGTCACCGACACCCTGGGCATGGCCAAGCAGCTGTACCCGGGCAAGCGCAACAGCCTGGACGCGCTGTGCGAGCGCCTGGGCGTGGACAACTCGGGCCGCACGCTGCACGGCGCGCTGCTGGACGCCGAGCTGCTGGCCGATGTCTACATCAGCCTCACGCGGGGCCAGGAAGCGCTGCTGATCGACCTGGGCGAAGTGGGCGCCGCCGACGGCCAGGCGCGGCGCATCGACCTCAGCGCCTTCGAGCTGCCGGTGCTGACGGCCAACGCGCCGGAGCTGGCCGGGCACGACGACGTGCTGGCGCAGATCGACAAGGCCAGCGGCGGCAAGACCGTGTGGCGACGGGTAGAAATCGGGCTATAATGCGCGCTTCGCCAAAAGCGCGATACGGGTGATTAGCTCAGCGGTAGAGCACTGCCTTCACACGGCAGGGGTCGCAGGTTCAAACCCTGCATCACCCACCAGTTTTTCAACGCTCCGCAGTCCACGGCTTCGGAGCGTTTTGTTTTCGGGCGCCACTGTGGGCGCCGCAGCCTGACAAGGAGCCTGTCCATGCTGCTCGACGCCGACGACAGCCAGCTGGTGCTGATCGACTACCAGACCCGCCTGATGCCCGCCATCCACGACGCCGCGGCCGTGCTGGCCAACGCGCGCCGGCTGGCGCAGATGGCGCGCTGGATGGGCGTGCCCGTGTGGGCCACCGAACAGAACCCGGACAAGCTGGGCGGCACCGACGCGGCACTGGCGCCGCTGTGCGACCGCATCGTGCCCAAGATGGCCTTCAGCGGCGCCGACGAGCTGCTGCCCCTGCTGGCGCCGCCGGCCGCCGCGCCGCGCGGCAATGCGCGCAGCCTGCCGCGCCACCTGCAGAAGCCGGCCGCGCCGCAGCCCGAGCGCGGCACCGTCGTCATCGCCGGTTGCGAAACCCATGTCTGCCTCTTGCAGACCGCGCTGCTGCTGCTGGAGGCCGAATGGGACGTCTGGGTGGTGCAGGACGCGTGCGGCTCGCGCACCGAGCGCAACCGCGACGCCGCCTACGACCGCCTGGCCGGCGCCGGCTGCGAGCTGGTGACCACCGAGATGGTCGGCTTCGAGTGGCTGCGCGACTGCCAGCACCCGCGGTTCAAGCCCTGGCAGGGCCTGATCAAGTGATCGGGCAAGGCCGGATTGCGCGCCGGCCCGGTTTGCAGTAAGTTGAGTGCCCAGCGCTTGACTGGCGGGCGCCGTCAGCTATCATTTAAATAGTAAGCACCATGTCCTCCTCATCCAAGCAACTGCGTCTTTCGCGCCGCTCCAGCGAGCTGGCGCAGGCCGTGCCCCAGGTCGTGGCCCGGCGTGTCGGCCGCATGATGCAGGCCGGCCCCCTGCCCAGCGTCGAGGACCAGCAGGAGTTCTACCGCATGGGCATCGAGAAAATGGAGGCCTTTGGCGAGGCCTGGTGGGCCATGGTGCTGCAAGGCTCGCAGGTGCAGCAGCAGTTCGCGCTGTGGTGGATGCAGACCTGGTGGAAGGTCGCCCTGGGCGGCTGGACTAACCCGCCGACGCTGAGCAGCCTGTCCAACGGCGCGGGTCGCAACCTGATGAACGGCTGGCTGGACGTCACCCTGTGCGGCGTGGCGCCGATGCACCGGCGCGCCGTGGCCAATGCACGGCGCCTGAACGGCGCGGGCCGGTGACGCGCGTCCGTCAGCCTGCAGCAAGTCCGCTTTCACCATAATCGCCGATCGCCGAGACGCCTCGGTGACGGGTTGGCGGCGGCATGGCGCGCTGGGCGCGCGGCAAGGGTCGCCAGCGCTTTTGCGACAAGGGCCGAGGAGACCAGCGCCATGACCAGCTATGCCGACTTTCATCGCCGTTCCATCGAGGACCGCGATGCCTTCTGGGCCGAGCAGGCCCGCCTGATCGACTGGCAGACGCCGCCGCAGACGGTTTGCGACTACAGCAACCCGCCGTTTGCCCGCTGGTTCGTCGGTGGCACCACCAACCTGTGCCACAACGCCGTCGACCGCCACCTGAAGCAGCGCGCCGACCAGCCGGCGCTGATCTGGGTCTCGACCGAGACCGACCAGGAGCGTGTCTACAGCTTCCGCGAGCTGCACGCCGAGGTGCAGCGCATGGCCGCCTGCCTGCGCGAGCTGGGCGTGAAAAAGGGCGACCGCGTGCTGATCTACATGCCCATGATCGCCGAGGCCGCCTTCGCCATGCTGGCCTGCACGCGCATTGGCGCGCTGCATTCGGTGGTGTTCGGCGGCTTCGCCTCGGGCTCGCTGGCCAGCCGCATCGAGGACGCCGAACCCACCGTCATCGTCAGTGCCGACGCCGGCTCGCGCGGCGGCAAGGCCGTGGCCTACAAGCCGCTGCTGGACGAGGCCATCCAGCTGTCGCGCCACAAACCGGCGTCGGTGCTGCTGGTCGACCGCGGCCTGGTGCCGATGCACCTGGTGGCTGGGCGCGACCACCTGTGGGCCCAGCTGCGCGAGCGGCACATGGACGCCCAGGTGCCCTGCGAGTGGGTCGAATCCACCCACCCCAGCTACACGCTCTACACCAGCGGCACCACCGGCAAACCCAAGGGCGTGCAGCGCGACACTGGTGGCTACGCCGTGGCGCTGGCCGCGTCGATGAAGCACATCTTCTGCGGCAAGCCCGGCGAAACCTATTTCTCCACCAGCGACATCGGCTGGGTGGTGGGCCACAGCTACATCATCTATGGCCCGCTGATCCACGGCATGGCCACCCTGATGTACGAGGGCCTGCCCACGCGGCCCGATGGCGGCATTTGGTGGCAGCTGGTCGAGAAGTACAAGGTCACGGTGATGTTCAGCGCGCCCACCGCCATCCGGGTGCTCAAGAAGCAGGACCCGGCCTACCTCACGCGTCACGACCTGTCCAGCCTGCGCACGCTGTTCCTGGCCGGCGAGCCGCTGGATGAGCCCACGGCGCAGTGGATCAGCGATGCGCTCAAGGACAAGCCGATCATCGACAACTACTGGCAGACCGAGACCGGCTGGCCCATCCTCACCCTCTGCAACGGCGTCGAGCAGGCGCCCAGCAAGTTCGGCTCGCCCGGCAAGGCGGTGTACGGCTACAACATCAAGCTGCTGGACGACCAGACCGGCGAAGAGTTGACCGGCGCCAACCAGAAGGGCGTGATCGCCATCGACGGACCGCTGCCCCCCGGCTGCATGCAGACCGTCTGGCGCGACGACGCGCGCTTTGTCAGCACCTACTGGTCCAGCGTGCCCAACCGCATGGTGTATTCCACCTTCGACTGGGGCATCCGCGACGCGGACGGCTACTTCTTCATCCTGGGCCGCACCGACGACGTCATCAACGTCGCCGGCCACCGCCTGGGCACGCGCGAGATCGAGGAGGCCATCGCCAGCCATCCGAACGTCGCCGAAGTGGCCGTGGTCGGCGTGGCCGACCAGCTCAAGGGCCAGGTGGCCATGGCTTTCGCGGTGCTCAAGGACGCCAGCATCCTGGGCGACGAGCCCGCGCTGCTCAAGCTGGAAGGCGAGGTGATGAAGCTCGTCGACGGCAACCTGGGCGCCGTGGCGCGGCCGGCGCGCGTGCGCTTCGTCCACGTACTGCCCAAGACCCGCTCCGGCAAGGTGTTGCGCCGTGCCGTGCAGGCGGTGTGCGAGGGGCGCGATCCGGGCGATCTGACCACCATGGAAGACCCCGCCGCGCTGCAGCAAATCCGCGATCTGGTGACGCCTGTGTGAGTCGTGGCGCGGCGCGCCCCGGCGCCCGGCGTCACGCGCGCGTCAGCGTTCGATGGCACAATTCGCGCCTTGCGAAGTCCCCGGCCCTTCCCAGCCTGTCGCGTCCGCCAACCGGTTCAGCCGTGACGCGGAAGGTTTCTCAACCAACTCCAGCTCCCTGAAGGGGAGCGAAAGGTCAGCGAAGCAATGAGCGAGACGAAATCCGTCTATCAAACGTACCAGGGCAATACCTACCTCTTCGGCGGCAATGCGCCGTATGTCGAGGAGATGTACGAAAACTACCTGGCCAACCCGGGCAGCGTGCCCGATTCATGGCGAGAGTATTTCGATGCCCTGCAGCATGTGCCGGCGGCGGACGGCAGCGAGGACCGGGACGTGCCGCACCTGCCCGTCATCAACGCCTTTGCCGAGCGTGCCAAGGCCGGCGGCACCCGTGTGGTGGTGGCCAGCTCCGATGCTGAAATGGGCCGCAAGCGCACGGCCGTGCAGCAGCTCATCGCCGCCTATCGCAACGTCGGTGCCCGCTGGGCCGACCTCGACCCCCTGAAGCGCGCCGAGCGCCCCCAGATCCCCGAGCTCGAGCCCTCGTTCTACGGCTTCAGCGATGCCGATCAGGAAACGGTGTTCGACACCAGCAACACCTTCTTCGGCAAGGACAAGATGCCGCTGCGCGAGTTGCTCAATGCGCTGCGCGAAACCTATAGCGGCACCGTGGGCGCCGAATACATGTACGCCACCGACCAGGTGCAAAAGCGCTGGTGGCAGCAGAAGCTGGAAAGCACCCGCACCAAGCCACAGTTCGACGCTGCGAAGAAAAAGCGCATCCTCGACCGCCTCACGGCCGCCGAAGGCCTGGAGCGCTACCTGCACACCAAGTACGTCGGCCAGAAGCGCTTCTCGCTCGAAGGCGGCGAGAGCTTCATCGCCGCCATGGACGAGCTGATCCAGTCCGCCGGCGCCAAGGGCGTGCAGGAAGTGGTGATCGGCATGGCCCACCGCGGCCGCCTGAACGTGCTGGTCAACACCCTGGGCAAGATGCCCAAGGACCTGTTCGCCGAGTTCGACCACACCGCGCCCGAGGACCTGCCCGCGGGCGACGTGAAGTACCACCAGGGCTTCTCCTCCGACGTGTCCACCCCCGGCGGCCCGGTGCACCTGAGCCTGGCGTTCAACCCCTCGCACCTGGAGATCGTCAACCCCGTGGTCGAGGGCTCGGTGCGCTCGCGCATGGACCGCCGCGCCGACCCCAAGGGCAAGCAGGTGCTGCCCGTGCTGGTGCACGGCGACGCCGCCTTCGCGGGCCAGGGCGTGAACCAGGAGACGCTGGCGCTGTCCGAGACCCGCGGCTACACCACGGGTGGCACGGTGCACATCATCATCAACAACCAGATCGGCTTCACCACGTCCGACCCGCGCGACCTGCGCTCCACGCTGTACTGCACCGACATCGTGAAGATGATCGAGTCGCCCGTGCTGCACGTGAACGGCGACGACCCCGAGTCCGTGTGCCTGGCCATGCAGCTGGCGCTGGAGTTCCGCATGGAGTTCTCCAGGGACGTGGTGGTGGACATCATCTGCTACCGCAAGCTGGGCCACAACGAGCAGGACACCCCCATGCTCACCCAGCCGCTGATGTACAAGAAGATCGCCCAGCACCCCGGCACGCGCAAGCTCTACGCCGACAAGCTGGCCGCGCAGGGCCTGGGCGAGACGCTGGGCGACGACATGGTCAAGGCCTACCGCGCCGCCATGGACGAAGGCAAGCACACCATCGACCCGGTGCTGACCAACTTCAAGAGCAAGTACGCCGTGGACTGGAGCCCGTTCCTGGGCAAGACCTGGACGGACGCCGCCGACACCGCCATCCCGCTGACCGAGTGGAAGCGCCTGGCCGAGCGCATCACCACCATCCCCGAGAGCGTCACGCCGCACATGCTGGTGAAGAAGGTCTACGACGACCGCGCCGCCATGGGCCGCGGCGAGATCAACGTGGACTGGGGCATGGGCGAGCACATGGCCTTCGCCTCGCTCGTGGCCAGCGGCTACCCCGTGCGCCTGTCGGGCGAGGACAGCGGCCGCGGCACCTTCACGCACCGCCATGCCGTGATCCACGACCAGAAGCGCGAGAAGTGGGACGAGGGCACCTATATCCCGCTGCAGAACGTGGCCGAGAACCAGGCGCCGTTCGTCGTCATCGACTCCATCCTGTCCGAAGAGGCGGTGCTGGCCTATGAATACGGCTACGCTTCCAACGACCCCAACACCCTGGTGATCTGGGAAGCGCAGTTTGGCGATTTCGCCAACGGCGCGCAGGTGGTGATCGACCAGTTCATCGCCTCGGGCGAGGTCAAGTGGGGCCGCATCAACGGCATCACCCTGATGCTGCCGCATGGCTACGAGGGCCAGGGCCCCGAGCACAGCTCGGCGCGCCTTGAGCGCTTCATGCAGCTGGCGGCCGACACCAACATGCAGATCGTGCAGCCCACCACGGCCAGCCAGATCTTTCACGTGCTGCGCCGCCAGATGGTGCGCAACCTGAGGAAGCCCCTGGTCATCATGACGCCCAAGAGCCTGCTGCGCAACAAGGACGCGACCTCGCCGCTGTCCGAGTTCACCAAGGGCGGTTTCCAGACCGTGCTGGGCGAGCAGGATGCCGCGATTGCCAAGAACGCGGCCAAGGTCAAGCGCGTCATCGCCTGCTCGGGCAAGGTGTACTACGACCTGGTGAAGAAGCGCACCGAGGCCGAGCGCAGCGACGTGGCCATCATCCGCGTTGAACAGCTCTACCCGTTCCCGCACAAGGTCTTCGCCGCCGAGCTCAAGAAGTACCCCAACGCGACCGACATCGTGTGGTGCCAGGACGAGCCGCAGAACCAGGGTGCCTGGTTCTTCATCCAGCACAACATCCACGAGAACATGCATGAGGGCCAGAAGCTCGGCTACGCCGGCCGCGCTGCCTCGGCATCGCCGGCGGTGGGCTATGCCCACCTGCATCAGGAGCAGCAGAAGGCCTTGATCGATGCCGCCTTTGGCCGCCTCAAGGGCTTCGTGCTGCAAAAGTAAGGATGGTGGCCGCCAGGGCCTGGGCCACGGGATGGCAGCATCGCTCCCGCGGCACACCCGGCGCCAGACGCAAACGCATTCAAGATCACTGGAAGAATTCGAAATGGCTATCGTCGAAGTCAAAGTTCCCCAACTGTCCGAGTCCGTGGCCGAGGCCACGCTGCTGCAATGGAAGAAGCAGCCCGGCGAGGCCGTCAAGGCCGATGAAATCCTGATCGAGGTCGAGACCGACAAGGTGGTGCTGGAAGTGCCCGCGCCGGCCAGCGGCGTGCTGACCGAGATCGTCCAGGCCGACGGCGCCACCGTGGTGGCCGACCAGCTGCTGGCGCGCATCGACACCGCCGCCGTGGCCGGCGCCGCGGCGCCCGCGCCGGCAGCCGCCCCCGCGGCCGCCGCCCCCGCAGTGGCCGCTTCCGTGGCCGACAAATCGGGCGTGGCCATGCCGGCCGCCGCCAAGCTGATGGCCGACCACCAGCTGCCCGCCGGCAGCGTGGCCGGCACCGGCAAGGATGGCCGCGTGACCAAGGGCGATGTCCTGGGTGCTATTCAATCAGGAGCTTCTGGCGCAGGTGGGGCAAGCGCTGGAGCCCAGAAAGCCGCTCAAATTCCGACCGGCGTGCCCGCCAGTTCGTTGCCGCAAGTGGCCGCGCCGGTGGCGCCCCCCAACCTGGGCGACCGGCCCGAGCAGCGCGTGCCCATGACGCGCCTGCGCGCCCGCGTGGCCGAGCGCCTGCTGCAATCGCAGGCCAGCAACGCCATCCTCACCACGTTCAACGAAGTGAACATGCAGCCGGTGATGGACATGCGCAAGCGCTTCCAGGACAAGTTCGAGAAGGAGCACGGCGTCAAGATCGGCTTCATGAGCTTCTTCGTCAAGGCGGCGGTGCACGCGCTCAAGAAGTACCCGGTGCTCAACGCCAGCGTCGACGGCAATGACATCGTCTACCACGGTTACTTCGACGTCGGCATCGCCGTCGGCAGCCCGCGCGGCCTGGTGGTGCCCATCCTGCGCAACGCCGACCAGATGAGCTTTGCC
>WBZM01001587.1_pt1 | contig 21890 bp, 22 predicted proteins | sample 5204271 | NCBI WGS metagenome assembly WBZM01 (sample SAMN12344346, study PRJNA552823) | activated sludge metagenome | biome: Activated sludge suspended growth; feature: Nitrification reactor; material: Wastewater; isolation source: activated sludge from nitrification reactor of wastewater...
CGTCAGCCATCTCTACGACCGCGAATGGCTGGCGGTGGAGACCGTCGTCGACGCCCGCCTGGTCCGCGACCTGGTGCCGCGCCTGCGCCTCGCCGGCGCCGAGGGCATCCTGGAATATGAACTCCGCAAGATGGTCTGATGGGTTAAGCTTATCGCCATACCTACCCCCTACATTCCGGCGGGCGAACCCCGCAAGAGGGGGTGATAAGCTAGGCCGGTCGGGACCTCGGACCCCCGAGCACCCCGCAAAAAGAGCGCCACAAGACGGCATGATGCCAAGAGGTGTTGCCTCCATGAGAATCCTCGAGCTGTGTTCCCGCCGCGCCTGGCGGTTCGGCCTCGCGGCGTGCCTGATGATGGCCGGGGGTTCCCTGGGGGCCGCCGATCCTCCCTCCACCCCGGCACCGGCACCGGTGCTGGTAGGGCTGGACGCCGAATTCGGTCACCGCACCAGTACCTCCGCCCAGGCGGTGCAGCAGGGGCTGGAGATCGCCATCGCCGAGATCAACCAGGCCGGGGGCGTCCTCGGTGGTCGGCCCCTGGAATTGGTGATCCGGGACAACCGCTCCCTGCCGGCCCGCGGGGAGGATAACCTGCGCGAATTGGCGGCGATCCCCGATCTGGTGGCGGTCTTCGGTGGCAAGTTCAGCACGGTCTACATGGAGGTCCTGCCGACGGCCCATCAGCTTGGCATCCTCCTCATGGACCCCTGGGGTTCCGCCGATGGCATCACCGAGCACGACTATCGCCCCAGCTATAGCTTCCGCCTGTCCCTCAAGGACTCCTGGGCGGCCCCGGTGATGTTGCGCCATGCCCTGGAGCGCTACCAGGCGCGTCAACTCGGCGTCTTCCTGCCCAACACCGCCTGGGGCCGCAGCAATCAGGCGGCCATCAGTCGGGCGGCGGCGGCCAATGGCCAGACCCTCGTCGGTGAGAAGTGGTACAACTGGGGCGACAAGTCCTTGCTCGACGACTACCAGGCGCTGCGCGCGGCGGGCGCCCAGGCCATCGTGCTGGTGGCCAACGAGGCCGAGGGCTCCATCCTCGCCCGGGAGGTGGCGGCCCTCCCGCCCGCGGAGCGGTTGCCCATCGTCAGCCACTGGGGGGTGACCGGTGGCAAGTTCGCCCAACTCGCCGGCCCCGGCCTGGACGAACTGGGCTTCGCCGTGGTGCAGACCTACAGCTTCGTGGGCCGCGACGATCCCGCCGCCCGGCGCGTTCTGACCGCCCTGCGGGAGCGGTACGGCATCCCGGGTGCCGAGGCGGTCAAGAGCCCGGTGGGGGTCGCCCACGCCTACGACCTCATGCACCTGCTGGCGCAGGCCACCGACTGGGCCGGGAGCACCGACCGCGCCGCCGTGCGCGCGGCCCTGGAAAACCTGGGGCCCTATGACGGGCTGGTCAGGCACTACGACCAGCCCTTCACGGCGGAGCGACACGATGCCTTGTCTCCGGCGGAGGTCTTCATGGCGCGCATGACCGCCGATGACCGGATCCTGCCACTCCCCCGCGCGGGGGCGACGCCGGCGGCGGATCAGGCCAGGGACCAAGCCGAGTAGGCCGGGCTCGCCCATGATGCCGCCAAAGGTAGAACCGGTTAGCCAGATGAGCCTATGACGCCGCCTCCAGTAGATCCGGTTAAGTCGGGTGAGCCCATGACGCCGCCGCAGACGGAGCCGGTCATGCGGACCCGGATGAGCTTGCAGTGGCGAGTCCAGGTGGCGGCCTTCACCCTGGCCATGGTGGTGGCGGCGGCCATCGGCATCACCAACACCTGGCCCTGGCCTTCCTTGACCTGCCACGCACGGCCCTGGCCGCCAATACGACCGCGGCCCGCCTGCTGGGCTCCAATCTCGACATCTCCCTCCAGGTCCGGGTCGATGACCTGCGCCAGTTGGCGGAAAGTTCCCTGGTGTGGACCGCCCTGAGCGACTCCCAAGGCCGGGACATCTACCTCAAGCCCTTCCTGGAGGACCGCAACCAGGCGATGAAACACGGTCACGTGGCCCTGCTGGATTACCGGGGGCGCTTCGTCGCCGGCCAGGCATCTCTCCTCGCGGAAGGCGAAGGGGAGTCCACGGACCTGGTCCGGGAGGTGCTGGCCTCGGGACTGCCCATGTCCCGGATGGCCCCTGGCGATCGGTCCATCCTGCTCCTGGGGGTACCGATCTTTTACGTCTACACCGCTGATGTCATCGGCGTTCTGCTGGGCTCCATCGATCTGGTCGGGCTTATTGGCCGCCAAACGGTCGCCGATCTGGAGGGCCGTGGCGTCGACCTGCGGCTGGCTGATCGGACCTGGACCCTGTGGCGTGACGCGGAGGCGGCGACGGGGGTCTATGTTCCCGCCTCCTACCGGGTCGCCCACCCGGAACTTCCCGGCCTCTATGCCCTGGAACTCGAGGTCTATTCGACCCGCAACCCCTGGCTGCCGCAACTTCAGGCGCGCGCCGGTATCATGCTGCTGGTCTCGCTGGTGCTGGCGGCGGTGGTCTGGTCGCTGGCCGGGCTGGCCGCCCGTCGCCTCAGTGGCCGCCTGGAGGCCCTGGCGGCCGCCATCCTCGCCAATCCCACCGGCGGTCCGGACCAGATCCCCCTGGATGACGGTGGCGATGAGATCGCCGTCCTCAGCGGGGCCTTGCGTCAGGCGCTGAGCGCCCAGGAAGAGGCGCGGCGCGAACTGCACCAGTTGGCCTATCACGATCCCCTCACCGGGCTGATGAACCGCGCCCTCTTCGATGACAAGCTGTCTGACGCCCTGCACCGCGGTCAGCGGCGTGGGGAGGGTTTCGCCCTGCTGTTCATCGATCTGGATCGCTTCAAGCTGGTGAATGACACGGCTGGCCATGAGGCTGGGGACCTCTTGCTGCAGGAGGTGGCGGCGCGCATCCGGGCGCGAATCCGCGCCTCCGATCTGGCCTGCCGGCGCAGCGGGGATGAATTCACGGTGCTCATGGAGCCCTGCACGGAGGAGGCGATGGCCATCCCCTTGGCGGAGGATCTGATCCAGCGCCTGTCGGAGCCTTGCCCGCTGCCCAGCGGCGCTAGCGTGGCGGTGGGCGCCAGCATCGGCATCGCCTTCTACCCACGGGATGGCGTCACCGCTCCGAAACTCATAGCCCATGCCGATCAGGCGATGTATGCCGCCAAGGCACACGGCGCGGGCTGCTGGAGCTTGTACGCTGGCGGGGAGGGGTGTGCCGTCCAGGAGCGCCAGTTGCCGACATGAGTCAGTTGACCTCGTCCAGGGCCCGCTCCAGATGCTGGCGTTGGGCCCAGGCCCGTAGGGTCCAGCGGCTACCCTGATATTCCACCCAGTTGAGCGCGGCGTTGGGGACTGGAAAGTCCCGGGGCCCGCGCAGATCACGGCCGGTGGCGGCGCGGTAGACGATATCCAGGACGCCCCCGTGGGTGAAGACCAGGAGCCTGGCCCCGGGATGGCGAACCGCCAGCCCACCCAGGCCGTCCTGGACGCGGGCGGCGAAGGCGCGCAAGGTCTCGCCGGTCTCGTAGTCATACTCCAGGCTCCGGCCGCTGTGGTGATGATGGACGTAGGGGTGGCGGGCCAGGGCCTCGGCCGAGGTCAGGCCCTGAAAGACGCCAAAGTGGCGTTCGCGCAACGCGAGCAGGGGTTGGAGCGGGGGCAGGTCCAGGCCCGCGGTCGCCAGTTCCGCGGTGCGCCAGGCCCGGCGCAGGTCCGAACTGTAGGCGGCGGTGAAGTCCTGGCCGGACAGCCCCGGTCGCAAGGCCAGCGCCTGGGCCTCACCAGCGGCATTGAGGTCGATATCGAGCTGGCCCTGGATGCGGCGTTCGACATTCCAGTCGGTCTCGCCATGGCGGACCAGGCAGAACAGGGTCTTCACGCAAAAAATCCTGCCGAAGCAGGATTTTTTGCTACACCTGAGGTCAAGCGGCACACCCAAGGGTTACCGCTGACCGTCGGTTAGGCGAAGCGGATCAGTAACGGCGACCGCCACCACCATAGGCCGGGCGCTCCGTGCGGGGCTTGGCCTGGTTGACGGTGATGTTGCGGCCCTTGAGGGAGGTGCCATTGAGGCCCTTGATCGCGGCGTCAGCCTGGGAGTTATTGGCCATTTCGACGAAGCCGAAGCCCTTGGACTGACCGGTGAACTTGTCGCTGATCAGCTGAACGCTGCTGACCTCGCCAAATTGGGCGAAGGTCTCGCGCAGATCGGCATCGGTGGCGGAGTAGGGGAGGTTACCAACGTAGATATTCATCTCTGTCTCACTGAAAAATCGTGCATTGGAAGAAAAGAAACACTATCGAGAAACACCAAGCACGAAAATTTCCTTCGACAGCGGATTACCGGCGCGCCGGCAAGGGAGGATGGAACCGCGTAGCACGGGGTGGACCCGGGTGATCAAACCGAAACCGACGGGGCCTGGGTCCGGTCAGAAGCTCATCTCATCCTCTTAGGCGGAACAATAACAGGTCCCGAAGCGAAAAGTAAGCGATGACCAAAAATAATTTCCCGCACCGTCCCGCCGCCGCCCGTTCAAGCCATTGCCGGTCTGGGCTGGGGGCGAGGGCCTGCCTGCGGCGGCGGGGAGGGGTTGATGACTAACAAGCCGCAACACTGGTCCCAGGCGGTCACCCGGACCAGCCATGCCCTGGACCTGGAGGACGGTATCTTCACCTGGTCGGACCCGGCGGCCATCGCCCGCTCCCTGCGCGACTCGGCAGAACAAAGCGCGCGGCGCAAGGTCGATCCCTTTCGCTCGGCCATGTCCATGCTCAATTTCTACCTCAACCGCGCCGGGGCCAGGCTCGACCCTGCACAGCGCCAGCGCCTGGAGGCCGCCAAGGACGAGTTGCGCGCCATCTATGGTCGGCCACGGCGGGGCGCGCGCCTATGATCAAGAGCCAAACAGGCGTGCGTGCTTAGGGTGCGGGAAGGCTCGGCATGGGGCACCATCCTGATGAAGACCGGAGCCCCTGGCATTTTGGGATCAGGCAAGGGGAAGGGGTGGGAAAGCCGGCCATGGCCATGCCAGGGCGAGGCCTCCCGGTTAGGGTCCGGCGTTACAGGGAGGTTTTTTGGACATTACCGCCTGGCTGGCCTAGGCTGAAAGTGACGGGACTCCCCGGCACGGGGAACCCGGCGGTGTTTCCTCATTTCATGGTGACCGTTCAGACTCCTCACGTATGAAAAGCAGCCTCTGCAGCGCAAGTCGCTGATTCTCTTGCTCACCCCCCCTGGCGGGGGAGGGTTGGGGAGAGGGGGGTCTGAAAGTTTATATTCCATGAGCGGTTCCAACCCGAGGGAGGGACGAAGGCGTGGCCTGGGAGACCATCCACAAATCTGACCGGCCCGGCTGGCCGGCGGCGAACCTGGACGATTATGCTTCGGTTCGGCAAGGCTTTTCCTGGGAGGGAGCCAGATCCCTGTTGCGTGGCCTGCCGTACGGTGGCCTCAACATCGCCTACGAGGCGGTGGACCGGCATCTGGAGGCGGGACTGGCGGACAAGGTCGCCATCCGCTGGCTGGGGCGGGACAGCCAACGGGACAGCCAGGGGGAAAGCCAGGGGGAAAGCCAACGGGACAGTCAGGGCAATAGCCAACGAGACCGCCAGCGGGACAGGGAACAGGTCATCCGCAGTGACAGCCAAAGGGATAGCCGGCAGGGCAGCCTTGTGAATAGCCAAGGAGATTTTCAGAAGGCGAAGAAGGCTAACCCGACCCCCGCCACGGGTTGCCGCGACCTGAGTTATGGCGAACTGGCGGGGCTGACCAGCCGCTTCGCCCATCTGCTGGAGCGGCTCGGCGTCGCCCCGGGGGAGCGGGTCTTCAGCCTGCTGGGCCGGGTGCCGGACCTTTATGTCGCTGCCCTGGGCACCCTCAAGGCCGGGCGGGTCTTCTCCCCCCTCTTCTCCGCCTTCGGGCCCGAGCCGGTGCGGGCACGCATGACCCTGGGCGACGCCCGGGCGCTGGTGACCACCGCGGCCTACTACGAGCGCAAGGTCGCCCCCTGGCGGCACGAACTGCCGGGCCTGCGCCACGTCCTGCTGACGGATCGGGCCGGCAACGATCTCCCGGCGGGCACCCTCTCCCTGGCTGACGCCCTGGCGACCTGCCCGGACTCCGGCGGCCTGGCCGCCACCCGGGCCGAGGACATGGCCCTGCTGCACTTCACCAGTGGCACCACCGGCAAGCCCAAGGGCGCCATCCACGTCCACGGGGCCGTCCTCTTCCATGCCCTCACCGGCCGCTATGCCCTGGACCTGCACCCGGAGGACGTCTACTGGTGCACCGCCGACCCCGGCTGGGTCACCGGCACCAGCTACGGCATCATCGCCCCCTTGGCCATCGGCGCGACCCTGATCGTCGACGAGGCCGACCTGGACCCAGCGCGCTGGTTTGGCCTCCTCCAGGACCAGCGGGTGACGGTCTGGTACACGGCCCCCACGGCCATCCGCATGCTGATGAAGGTGGCCAACCGGACTGACAAGGGCATCGTCGGTCATTACGACCTGTCGCGGTTGCGCTTTCTCGCCAGTGTCGGCGAGCCTCTCAATCCCGAAGGGGTGATCTGGGGCCAGGAGGTGCTGGGGCTGCCCTTCCACGACAACTGGTGGCAGACCGAGACCGGCGGCATCATGATCGCCAACTACCGGAGCATGGACATCCGGCCCGGTTCCATGGGCAAGCCCCTGCCGGGGGTCGAGGCGGCGATCGTCCGGCGGGTGCGATCATTCGCCGCTGTCCCGGCCCAAGGTCCTGCCGGAGATACCTCCTGGCCCCCCCTGTCACCTGGTCTTGCAGGTGCAGGCGAAATCTCCGCCGCCACTGCCGAGGAGCTTGGCCATTCCCCGGTTCCTGTCGTCACTTCCGAGGCTCATAGTCCTTCCCACGTCACCGCTCAGGCCAGGGTGGAACAAGCCTTTCCCGCCACATCCCAGCCCATAGCGACCATCGAGGTCATCGAGACCCCCGATACCTTGGGCGAACTTGCCCTGCGGCCCGGCTGGCCCGCCATGTTCCGCGGCTATCTCAACGAGCCCGAGCGCTATGCCCAGTGCTTTGCCGATGGCTGGTACCTGACCGGCGACCTGGCCCAGCGTGACGCGGACGGCTACTACTGGTTCGTCGGCCGCGCCGATGATGTCATCAAGTCCGCCGGTCACCTCATCGGCCCCTTCGAGGTGGAGAGCGTGCTCATGGAGCACGAGGCGGTGGCCGAGGCCGCCGCCATCGGCGTCCCCGAGCCCACCGCCGGCGAAGTGGTCAAGGCCCTGGTGGCCCTCAAGCCCAGCTTCACGGCGGACGAGGCCCTGCGCAAGGCCCTGCTGGCCCATGCCCGCAAACGCCTGGGTCCCGCCGTGGCCCCGCGCGAGATCGACTTTCGCGCCAATCTGCCCAAGACCCGCAGCGGCAAGATCATGCGCCGCCTGCTGCGTGCCCGGGAATTGGGCCTGCCCGAGGGCGACCTCTCGACCCTGGAGAGCGACGAGCGATGAACGATCATACCGGCCCCTCGGCCAGCCCTGCGACGGCCCATGAACGGCGAGATGAGTCCCGGCAGGATCGCCAGCCAGCCGCCGCCAAGCTGCACCTCAATCGCGACCATGCCCTGCGCCTGCTGCGGGAGATGCTGCGCATCCGCCGCTTCGAGGAGCGCTGCGCCGAGCTCTACACCGAGGAAAAGATCCGCGGTTTCCTGCACCTCTACATCGGCGAGGAGGCCATCGCCGTCGGGGTCATGCAGTGCCTGACCGCGGAGGACGCGGTGGTCACCACCTACCGCGAGCACGGCCACGCCCTGGCCCGGGGCCTGCCCATGACTAGCCTGATGGCGGAGATGTACGGCAAGCAGGAGGGTTGCAGCCGCGGGCGTGGCGGCTCCATGCACCTCTTCGACCTGGCCAGGCGGTTTTACGGCGGCAGCGCCATCGTCGCCGGCCTGCTGCCCCTGGCGGTGGGCCTGGCCCTGGCCGACAAGCTGCAAGGACGTAACCGGGTCACCGCCTGCTTCTTTGGCGAGGGCGCCGCCGCTGAGGGGGAGTTCCACGAGAGCCTCAACCTGGCCGCCCTCTGGCAACTCCCGGTGCTCTTCGTCTGCGAGAACAATCTCTACGCCATGGGCACCGCCCTGGAGCGCTCCCAGTCCGAGACCCACATCCACCGCAAGGCCCAGAGCTACCAGATCGCGGCCGAGACCCTGGACGGCATGGATGTCCTGGCGGTGGAGATCGCCGCCCGCCAGGCCGTGGCCGCCATCCGGGCGGGGGAGGGCCCGCGTTTTCTCGAATGCCAGACCTACCGCTTCCGTGCCCATTCCATGTTCGACGCCCAGCTCTATCGCGACAAGGCGGAGGTCGAGGCCTGGAAAAAGCAGGGCCCCCTGCTGCGCTTCGGCCACTGGCTGGAGGAGGCCGGCCTGCTCGACGTCGCCGGGCGCGCCCAAATGGAGGCGGAGATCGAGGCCGAGCTGGCCGCGGCGGTGGCCTTCGCCGAGGCCGGCACCTGGGAATCGGTGGCGGACCTGTTGAAGGATGTGTACACGGGGGAGCCCTGAGGCGGTGGCGGTTCCATTCCAAACCGAACCAAACCAAACCCAACCGAACCGAACCATTCCACCCCGTCCGTCTAGCCTTTGCCGATGCTAATTTCGGAACCAAGGAGCCGCAGGCATGAGCAGTGCCATGATTGAAATCACCTACCGCGAGGCGGTGCGCGAGGCCATCCGCGATGCCCTCAGGCGTGACCCGCGGGTCTTTCTCATGGGCGAGGACGTGGGCCGCTACGGCGGCTGCTACGCGGTGACCAAGGGGCTCTGGGACGAATTCGGCCCCGAGCGCATCCGCGACGCCCCCCTGTCGGAGTCGGGCTTCACCGGGGCCGGCATCGGTGCCGCCCTGGGCGGGATGCGACCCATCGTCGAGATCATGACCGTCAACTTCAGCCTCCTAGCCCTGGACCAGATCGTCAACAACGCCGCCACCCTGCGCCACATGTCCGGCGGCCAGGTCAGCGTGCCCCTGGTCATCCGCATGGCCACCGGCGCCGGCAAGCAGCTGGCCGCCCAGCATTCTCACAGCCTGGAGAACTGGTACGCCGCCATCCCCGGCATCAAGGTGGTCGCACCGGCCACCCTGGAGGACGCCCGCGGCATGCTCTGGTCGGCCCTGGAGGACCCGGACCCGGTGGTCATCTTCGAGCACGTCATGCTCTACAACCGTAGCGGCCCACTCGCCGCCGACGCCGGGCCGGTGCCCCTCGCCGGGGCGGCGATCCGGCGGCCGGGTAGCGACATTAGCCTCATCAGCTACGGCGGTTCCCTCTACAAGACCCTGGACGCCGCTGAGGCCCTGGCGGGGGAGGGCATCGAGGCCGAGGTCATCGACCTGCGCAGCCTGCGCCCCCTGGACGACGCGACCCTCATGGCCTCGGTGGCCAGGACCCACCGCGCCCTGATCGTCGACGAGGGCTGGCGCACCGGCAGCCTGGCCGGCGAGATCAGCGCCCGGATCATGGAGCAGGCCTTCTGGGACCTGGACGCGCCCGTCGGCCGGGTGTGCACCGCCGAGGTCCCCATCCCCTATCCCAAGCACCTGGAGGACGCGGCCCTGCCGCAAGTGCCGACCATCGTCGCCGCGGCCCGCGCTATTCTGGGGCGTGAGTGAGTATCCATTCTTGTTGACTAATAAAATGTAATAATATCAAATAGATGAAAAGTCTAGCGTGAAACGCACCCCCCGAAGTTTCCATCATCGAGGTTGTGGCGCGCCTCCGCATGAACCTTGGCTGTCCAGAACTCAACCACACTGCCCATGACCACCCTTTACCGCATGCCCTCCCTCGGCGCCGACATGGAGGTAGGCACCCTCATCGAATGGGTCCTACAACCTGGCCAGACCTTCACCAAGGGCGATGTCATCGCCGTGGTGGAGACCCAGAAGGGCGCCATCGAGGTGGAGGTCTTTCATGACGGCGTCATGGGTCGCCAGCTCATCGAGGTGGGCCAGACGGTGCCCGTGGGGACCCCTCTGGCAAAGCTGGAGGCCGCGACGGTCACGGCCCCGGATCAAAAGCCCGAGGTCCAGTCCGGGGCCCAGCTTGAGGTTTTGTCTGGGAGCCTGCCTGCGGACCTTGCGGTCAGCGCCACCGGGATGACCGAGGCGGCACCCCTCGCAGCGCCATCACCCCAGGTGCCACCATCCGAAGCGGCATCACCCGAGGTGTCATCCGCAGAGGGATCATCGCCCGTAGCATCACCGCCCGAGGCGCAATTCCCCAGGATGTCATCGCCCGAGGCGCCATCACCCAGAGAATCGCGTCCCCCGTCAGCCCCGCTGATCCCTCTATCCCCGCCAACGCCGGAGCCCATCGCTCCCCAAGCACCCCACCGTCTTCGTGCCTCGCCGGCCGCCCGCCGTCTGGCTCAGCAACGGGGGCTGAGCCTGGACGGGCTGGTCGGCACGGGTCCCGGCAGGGCCATCGTCCTGGCGGATGTGCGGTCGGCCGCCGTGGCCCTGCCGAGCGGCACCGCTCAAGCCGTCCCCTCAGGGCCAGTGCTATCCCCGACCGTGCCCCCAATGCTGGCGCCATCCCCGACCGTGCCCCCAATGGCGGCGCCACCCCCGACCACGTCCGGTCGCCGCCCGGCCCACCCTGGCCTGGACCTGGCCGCCATGCGCCAGGCCATCGCCGCGGCCATGGCCCACGCCAAACGGGAGATCCCCCACTACTATCTGAGCCAGGACATCGACCTGACCCCGGCCAGCGACTGGCTCGCCCGGCGCAATGCCGAACTGCCGCCCGAGCAGCGCCTGCTCATGGGGGTGCTCTTCATCAAGGCCGTGGCCCTGACCCTCAAGGGCTTTCCCGAGCTCAACGGCTTTGACCGGGAGGGGCGTTTCGAGCCCTCCGCCGCCATCCACGTGGGCTGCGCCACGGCCATCCGCGGCGGTGGGCTGGTGGCGCCGGCCATCCATGATACCGACCACCTGGATCTCGATACCCTCATGGCCAAGCTGCGCGATCTGGTGGCCCGGGTCCGGAGCGGTGGCCTGCGCGCCTCGGAATTGGCGGACCCGACCATCACCGTCTCCAGCCTGGGCGAGCGCGGGGTGGACCGCCTCTACGGCATCATCTATCCGCCCCAGGTGGCGATCGTTGGCTTCGGCACCCCGCGGCCGGCGCCCTGGGTCCTGGAGGATCGGGTCGTGCCGCGGCAGGTCGTCACCGTCACGCTGGCCGCCGATCATCGCCACAGTGACGGCCACCGTGGCGCCCTTTTTCTGGCCCAGGTGGCTCAGCGCCTGCACGAGCCCGAAAACCTGTGATGCTGAGCGCTGGTCCTCCATTTGAGGACCTGAGGAGGAGCTTGACGATGAGCACTGCCATGACCAAAGACCAGATCCTGGCCGCCACCCTGGATGAGTTGACCAACGTCGCCCCCGACCTGGCCGATGAGACCATCCCCCCGGATGCCGACCTGCGCGAGGTCTTCGACCTGGACTCCATGGATTTCCTCAACTGGTTCACCGCCCTCCATCGCCGCCTGGGGGTCGATATCCCTGAACTCGACTACCCCAAGCTGCGCAGCATGGATGACGTGGCTACTTACCTGGCGGCCAGGCTCGGCGGTCTCTGAGACCTCGCCAACTACGCTGGAGCCCATATCCTCGCTAAAGACACCGCACATCAAGTTTCGGTTTTTACGGGCCGGGTGGCGTCTGGCGGAGGACAACCTGGATACGTCCCTGTAGGCTTGACGACCCCCTACCTGCGGTCGACACCCCACCAGACGCCACCCGACCTTCCCTATCGAGGCCGAAAACTGGAATGAGGGTGTGTAATAGTCATGAGACGGCGCGCAAACCATCTGAAAATTGAGGTATTCGCCTTGGTTGTCACGCTGACGAACGAGACCGGCGATCGGGATGCCGCTTAGGGGGCCCCGGTTTCGTGATCCCGCGGACCGGCGATGAGTCGGGCTACCTCGGGCGGGGAGTAGCCGAGACATTCACCCAGCGTCACCCGGCTGCGCACGCCAAGGAATTCCCGCGACAAACGCCGCTCGGCGAACAACAGGTTTTGCTGGGCGGCCCGGTCCTGATAGAGCAGTTCCGTCGGCTGGGGCGCGAAGGGGCGGCGACTGACGCGCGCGATACGCCCCAGGTTCACCCCGCGCCCGTCGTCCAGCAGGAGCAGATGGGGGGCCAGGCCCCGGGTCGGATCAGGGCGTGGAAAGTCGATCAGTCCCAGGAGCACGTAAGGGGTCCCCGTCAGACGGACACCGAGTTGGACCTGGCTGTCGCCCAACTCAGCCAGGTAGATGGTCTCTCCGATGGCTGACCGGAGTCGCTCGATCTGGCGGTTATAGTCCGGGGAGGGCCAGAGGGTCTGGGTGATCTCCTCATCAGGGCCTCGCTGGCCGGAGGTACCGTCGGCAGGGGTCATGACAGGGCTCCCAGGGTAGGGGCCGTCCATTGTCCAGGTAGGGCCGGGTCTTGCCAAGACCCGGCGGTTGCGAGGATTCAGAAGACCATTACGCGTTCAGCGGCCAGGGTTTCCTCGGCCAGTGCGTCGAGAGTGCTGCGCTGCGCCCCCTCCACCAACTCCGCCTCGGTGATGCCGCGGGCGTCCATGCAGGTGCCGCACAACAGCACCTTTCCCTTGCGGGCCACGGCCTTCACCATCAGCTCCAGGTTGTAGTAACCCTGGGGCACCTTCTGGCCGGCCTTGGCGCAGGCGACCGCATCGGCCATGAGGAAGACGCAGACCGGCTCGTTCTTAGTCGTGAGGGCCTTGGCCAGGCGCAGGGCATTGAAGCTACGCTCGGTGCCGTAGGGTGGATCATTGAGGATGAACAGGCTTGACATGGGTTACTGCTCCGCGGTGGTGGGGGAAGAGGCCGAAGAGGTGGCGGCCTTGGGGGTGGTAACAGTCAGGCGGCTGGTGGCTGGAGGGGTGGGCGTCGAGCCAGAGGGGGTCTGGGGTACCTGTACCCCGGCCTGCGCCAGCCAGGGGGCCTGGCGCAGGCGCGCCACCAGCCGCGGCAGGAAGGCCAGGGCCGCCAGCAGGGCGAGGGCGATGAGGCCCTTCTGGATCAGGCCCTCGCCCCCGCCCGCCGCCTCGCGGCCGGCATAGCCCAGCCAGGTGTAGGCGATGGCCCCCGGCACCATGCCGATCGCGGTGGCGAGCAGATAGGGCAGAAAGGGGATGCGCGTCAGCCCCAGGGCATAGTTGAGCAGGTTGAAGGGGAAGACGGGCACCAGGCGGGTGAAGGCGACGAAACGCCAGCCTTCAGCCGTCACGCCCTGCATCAGGCGCTTGAGCAGCCCCCCGGCGCGGGCCTGGACCCAGTCAGCGGCCAGATAGCGGGCCACCAGGAAGGCCAGAACGGCCCCAAGGGTGGCGCCGGTGAGATTCCAGAGGGTCCCCCAGACCGGTCCGAAGAGGGCGCCGCCGGCGAGGGTCAGCAGGGAGCCGGGCAGGAAGAAGAGGGTGGCGATGGCATAGAGGCCCATGAAGATCAGGGGCCCCGCTGGTCCGGCAGCGGTCACCCAGTCCGTCAGGGCGGCGGCGTCCAGGTGCTCGCGGTAGACCAGGGCCAGGGCGATGCCGGCGGCCAGGCCCAGGCCCAGGAGCCAACGCGGGGCCGCCTTCATGGCTGCTGTCTCCCGGCCTGTTCGCCCGCGCCACCCGCGCTACCCGATCCACGTTGAGCCCGACCAGGGGCGGCGCGGGTCTGGTCCTCTTCTCCCCAATGCCGGCGGTTGATGGCATAGCCGGTGATGGCGCCACGGAAGGGCAGGGCCAGCATTCCCGGCAGGGCGGCGACCTCCCGCGGGTCGCGGTGGTCGTCGATGCCGATGGTCATGCCGATCTGACCGGCGCGGGGTTGGTCACGGTAGGTGCCGAAGAGCCGGTCCCACCAGGACAGGTTGAAGCCAAAGTTGGAGTTGGTCTCGTCCTCCGCGATGGAGTGGTGGACCCGGTGCATGTCGGGGGTGACGAAGACCCAGCGCAACCGCCGGTCCAGTCCGCGGGGCAGGCCGACGTTGCCGTGGTTGAACATGGCCATGCCGTTGAGGATGACCTCGAACAGGATCACCGCCACCACCGCAGGCCCCAGGGCCAGGATGACGGCGAACTTGATCAGCATGGACAGCAGGATCTCGATGGGGTGGAAGCGCGCCCCGGTGGTGAGGTCATAGTCCAGGTCGGCGTGGTGGACCCGGTGCAGCCGCCACAGGGCCGGCACGGCGTGGAAGAAGACGTGCTGCGCCCAGATGGCCAGGTCGAGGGCCATCACCGCCAGGGGGATCGCCAGCCAGGGGGAGAGGGGAAACTGATTGAGCAGGCCCCAGCCCTGGGCCGAGGCTGTCGCCGCCAGCCCCACCGCCGCGATGGGAAAGGCCAGGCGCAGCAGGACGGTGTTCAGGACCACCAGCCCCAGGTTGCTGGCCCAGCGTAGGGCCTTGGAGACGGTCAGGGCCCGCCGCGGGGCGCGCCATTCCCACAAGGCCATGGCGGCAAAGATGCTGAAGAAGGCGGTGAGGCGGATGGCCGCCTCATGGGTCTGGACGAAGGTCTCCACGGTCCTCTGCCTCCGGGGGTCCGGTTGTTGGTTGCTTGGACCTGAGTCTGGCAGATGAAGGCGCTTTATTCAACTATCGGGTTGATTGAAGCCTGGCCCGTTATAATGCCGATCGTTGCCGAACTAGCCGCGGAGTCCGTCATGCCTCCTAGTCACGATCCCAAGCAGGCCCTGTTTGCTCAACTGGCGGTCGTCGCTCGGGCGTTGGGGCATGGCTCCCGCCTGGAACTGCTGGATTACCTCGCCCAGGGGGAGCGCAGCGTGGAGGACCTGGCCCAGGTCGCCGGGCTGTCCATCGCCAATACCTCCAAGCACTTGCAGCAACTCAAGGCGGCGGGTCTGGTGCAGGCGCGGCGCGATGGCAAGCATATCCGCTACACCCTGGGGGACGAGCGCGTGCTGGATGTGCTGGGCGTGCTGCGCGGCATCGCCGCGGCCCACCTCGACGCGGTCGAGGACCTGGTCGGGACCTACCTGCGGGGGCGCGACGCCCTGGAGCCGGTGCCGGCCCAGGACCTGCTGGACCGGGTGCGCGCCGGCCTGGTGACGGTCCTGGATGTGCGCCCCCCCGAGGAGTACGCCCAGGGCCACGTGGCCGGGGCCCTGAATGTCCCCCTGGAGCGCTTGCAGGAGCGGCTCCGGGACCTGCCCCCGGATCGCGAGGTGGTGGCCTATTGCCGGGGGCCCTGGTGCGTGTTGTCCTTCGAGGCCGTGGCCAGGTTGCGCCAGGCAGGCTTCACCGCGCGCCGCCTCGAAGACGGGCTGCCGGAGTGGCGCCGCGCCGGGCTGCCCGTGGTGAGCGACTAAATTGAATGCCCCCGTTTTGAAGGCTCCCGTTCGCCCTACCCTGGACGAGGGGCGAGCCGAAGGGTGGGCCGCGGGCAGGCCGATCTCGGTGCAGGCGAGATTGTTGGCTGCCCCTGCGCATCATCGAGCCACCGTCTCCTCCTTCCTTGGGCCGGTGATCAATCCAGCAGCCACCTCGGGCGAGGGACTGCCTGGGCTGGAAACAGCCAGTGAATTAGGGGGGGCGACTGTGTCAGTCCTAACTTGCAAACTTCGGCATCTCCCCCAAAAATGTCAGCCATGACTGACACCATCCGCTTTCCCGATGAACTCGGCCGCACGCTAAAAGCGCGCCGGCAAGCACTCGGCCTCACGATCAAGGACCTGGCGCATCGCGCCGGCAAGGTGCGGGAGGTGATCTACCGGATCGAAGCGGGCGAGGACGTTACCCTCTCCTCCCTCATGGCCGTGCTGGGGGCGCTGGGCCTGGAGATGCGGCTGGAACAAGCTCGCATGCCGACCATGGAGGAAGTCGCCGCCCGCTTCAGGCTGGGGGAGGAGGACGAGGATGCTGCCTGAAACCATCCCCCAGCTTTGACCGGATCGCCTTCTCGGTAATAGTGAGCAATGGAGAAGCCAACCTGAAAAATCTCGCTAACCACTCCTCTGCCAGAGTGGCGCACTCTGGAGGCGCTTCGCGGTAAGTCAGCTTCGCACCCCTGAGCTAGTACGATAGGCAATGACCGAATCTATTCAGATACCTAATTCACACCCACAAGGTAATTTACTGCAGTGGATATTCCACGGATCTTCACCATCACTGAGAGCGCTCATCGCATCCATAACCCGTTCACACCCGAAAAGCTCGCCACCCTCGGCGCGGCGCTGCGTTTGGAAACGGGGACCCGGGTGCTCGACCTCGGCAGCGGCTCGGGGGAGATGCTATGCACCTGGGCGCGCGATTACGGCGTCACCGGCACCGGCATCGACATGAGCCAGTTGTTCACCGAGCAAGCGAAACGCCGCGCGGATGAACTCGGTGTCGCCGATCAAGTCCAGTTCATCCACGGTGATGCCGCCGACTTCGTCTCTGAGGAGAAGGCCGGTGTGGCCGCCTGTGTCGGTGCCACATGGATCGGCGGGGGAGTCGCCGGCACTATCGAGCTTCTGGCGCGGAGCCTCAGCTCCGGAGGGATCATCCTCATCGGCGAGCCCTACTGGCTGCGGTTACCGCCGACGGGAGAGGTTGCAAGGGGGTGTCTTGCCGGCGCCATCTCCGACTTTCTCCCGCTGCCAGAACTGCTCGCGTCTTTCGGCCATCTCGGCTACGACGTCGTGGAAATGGTCTTGGCGGACCAAGACGGCTGGGATCGATACGAGGCGGCCAAGTGGCTCACCATGCGCCGGTGGCTTGAAGCCAATCCCGACGACGAGCTTGCGAAAGAGGTTCGCGCCAAACTGATCTCGGAACCCGTGCGCCACGCCACTTACACGCGCGAATTTCTGGGCTGGGGGGTGTTCGCCCTGATGACGCGGTCAGGTGGTGGGTGAAAAAAGCTTGTGTCCGGTGTCCGCCAGGGTGTTGAAGAATCCGCTGTCGGCGTTGTAAGCGAAGAGCAGGGTGTCGCCGCTGTCCATGGTCAGGACCGGACCCCCGAGCGGGCCAGCTTCAGTGCCAGGAGCAGCCAGGGGGTGGCGTGCAGGACCAGATCGAAGATGTCCAGGGGGCGCGTCAACCCCCCGGCAGCCAGCAACTTGAGCTTTTCCCACAGATGTGGCTCGGGGACGAAGGGGGCGAGGCCCAGGGTCAGGGCGGCGATGACCAGATAGAGCAGGGGCAGACGGTCAAACCAGGCGAGCATGGGGTGCGATCCTGCAATTAAGGGTGGGTATCGCCAGCCGTTATACTGGTGACCTGGACGGCGTTCAATGCCGTGATTGAAGGTTGTTGAGTCAGCCCTGTCAGCCGGGCCAGCCGTGACTGTCCCGAGATTCAGCCAGCCGACCACCGCGTCCTCAGGCCGCCGAATCAACTGTCATGAGGGGTCGCGCCACACCCCCTGTAAATGAATCCGTTGCCATTACTGTCACGCCAACTGTGATGAGGGGGGCATGCCGCCGAAAATGAAAGACTTTGCTGTGACTTTCAAGCTCTCACGCTAACCCCAGGTACCCCGCCATGCTCGACACCCTGCCCCACCTGCGTGATACCGATTTCCCGTCGCTGCGCCGCCGGGCCCTGACCACCTTGCAGGTCAACCTCGGCTACCGTTGTAATCAGAGCTGCGGCCATTGCCACGTCAACGCCGGTCCCGGTCGGACCGAGCGGATGGACGATGAGAACATCGACCTGATTCCCCAGGTGCTCAGCGCTCGCGGCCTGCCAACCCTCGACCTCACCGGCGGGGCCCCGGAACTACATCCGCGCTTTCGCGAGCTGGTGCAGGCGGCCCGCTGGCTGGGGGCGCGGGTGCTCGACCGCTGCAACCTGACCATCCTTTCCGAACCTGGACAGGAGGACCTGGCGGATTTTCTCTCTGCTGAAGGGGTGCAGGTCGTCGCCTCCCTGCCTTGCTACCTGGAGGAGAACGTGGATCGGCAGCGGGGCAAGGGGGTCCATGCCCGCAGTATCGCCGGCCTGAGGCGCCTCAATGCCCTGGGTTACGGCCAGCCCGGGAGCGGCCTGGATCTGGACCTGGTCTACAACCCCGGCGACGCCAGCCTGCCCCCCGGCCAGACGGGGCTGGAGGCGGCCTACCGGCGGGAATTGGGCGAGCGTTACGGCATCGTCTTCAGTCGCCTCCTGATCCTGACCAACATGCCCATCCAGCGCTTCGGCAGCGCCCTGCTCAGCCGGGGCCAGTTCGATGACTACCTGCGCCTGCTCAAGGACAACTTTCGCGCCGCCAATCTGGACCAGGTCATGTGCCGCGATCTGATCAGCGTCGACTGGCAAGGCTGGCTTTACGACTGCGATTTCAACCAACAGTTGGGCTTGAGGCTGGGGCGGGGGCTGGAAGGGGCGGGCGGCTATCGGACGGCGGACGACAGCCTGAGGCCCCATCTGCGCGACCTACTGACCAGTGATTTCAGCACGACGCCCATTGTCGTCGCCGACCACTGCTACGGTTGCACCGCCGGGCAGGGCAGCAGTTGCGGTGGCGCCTTGACCGAGGGCGCGGAGACTGGCGCTCAAGCCGGCACCGAGCATGTCAGCGCCGGACCAGTCAGTGCTCAGCAAACATTCTTTGCAGCCCTTCGGTACTCGTCCTAGCCAAGGAGGGTCGGGCGGCGTCTGGCGGGGGTGTTGACCGCAGGGAGGCGGTCGTCAAGCCTCCAGGGATGGATTCACGGCGTCCCCCGCCAGGCGCCACCCGACCCGGGAGCTCGCCATGCGCCTGACCTTCATTCTTCCAGCCCTGGACGAGGCGGCGGGCCTGATGGCGACCCTGTCCCCCCTTCAGTCCCTGCGCGCCCAGGGTCATGAGGTCATTCTGGTCGATGGCGGTAGCCGTGATGGCACCCCCGACCTGGCGGTACCCTGGGTCGACCGGGTCCTCACCGCCCCACGGGGTCGGGCGCGGCAGATGAACGCCGGTGCCGCCGCCACCCAGGGCGAGGCCCTGGTCTTTCTCCACGCCGATACCCGCCTGCCGGAGGATGCCGCCCCGCTCATCCAGGGGGCCCTGAGGGAGCGGCTCTGGGGCCGCTTCGATGTCCGCATCACGGGCCGGCCCCGGGTGCTGAAGCTCGTCGCCCGGCTGATGAACCTGCGTTCCCGCCTCACCGGCATCGCCACCGGCGATCAGGCGCTGTTCGTCCGTCGGGAGGCCTTCACCGCCGTGGGCGGTTTCCCGGACCAGCCGTTGATGGAGGATATCGAGTTGTCCAAGCGGCTCAAGCGCCTGGGCCCCCCCGCATGCCTGCGGCAACGGGTGCTGACCTCCGGCCGGCGCTGGGAGAGCCAGGGGCCCTGGCGCACGATCCTCCTGATGTGGTGTCTACGTTTCGACTACTGGCGCGGGGTGCCGGCAGAGGCCCTGGCGGCTCGCTATTGCCTCCCCGCCCGGACGCAGACGGTGGCCAGTCCGACTGATGAGCGCTGCCAGTTGACGGATACGGTAGCCAGTTTACCGGACGTGCGCTGCCAGTGGACGGAGCCGACAGCCCGGCCAACGGATGAGCGGTGCCAGCAGTGAGCCAGGTCCGCATCCTGATCTTTGCCAAGGCGCCGGCTCCTGGCCGGGTCAAGACCCGGCTGATCCCGGCCCTGGGGGCGGAGGGAGCGGCGCGGCTAGCCGGCCGCCTCCTGTCTCATGCCCTGAAGCAGGCCCTGGCGGCGGACCTGGGGCCGGTGGAAATCTGCGCCAGCCCGGCGCCGGAACACCCGGACTGGCAGCCCTGGCTCCCGGCCCTTCGCGAACTGGGGCCCCGGGGGTCCAGCGTTGCCTGGAGTGACCAGGGCGAGGGCGATCTTGGGGCGCGCCTGGCCCGCTCCGCTCGCGGCTATCTGGACGCGGGCGAGCCGGTCCTGCTGATGGGTACCGATTGTCCGGCCTTGACCCCGCAGCGCCTGCGGGAGGCTGCCTTGGCGCTGCATCGGCACGCGGCGGCCCTCATTCCGGCGCTGGATGGCGGCTATGTTTTGCTTGGTCTGCGGGCCTTCGCCTACCATCCCTCACTCTTCACCACCATGCCCTGGGGCACGGCCACCGTGGCGGACCTCACCCAGAGGCGGCTGCGTGACCTGAACTGGCACGTGTGGGTGGGCGAGGCCCTGCCGGATGTCGATGTCCCGGCCGATCTTGCGATCCTGCCAACCGAGCTGGCCGATGCGATAAGGTGTGCTGTGCAGGTACCCGCGGCACGGTGCACCGTCTCGTTCCGAAGAATATGATGTAATACGTTGCATTCTTCTGAGAGGGTGTCCCAATGAGCATAACCAGCGTCCGGCTTCAGCCGGATATCGAAGAGGGCCTTGAGGCTATCGCCAGTAAATTGCAGCGAACCAAAAACTGGCTTATTAATCAGGCGCTAAGGGAATATCTTCAGCGTCAAGAGCTAGAGCAGGTTCGCTGGGAGGAAACCCTACAAGCCATGGAGTCGGTAGCGCGGGGCAAGGTTGTCTCAGGTGAGGTCGTTCATTCCTGGCTACGCACTTGGGGTTCTCCCCTGGAGTTACCCCCGCCGAAGGTAGGTCAATGAGGCTGAGCTATTCCCAAGAGGCGGTTGCTGATCTGGTCCGCCTTCGTGAGTTCATCGCCGAGAAAGACCCTGCTGCCGCTGCGCGCGTGGCATCTGAACTTATTGCGCGTGTCGAGAACCTTTGTATGTTTCCATACCTCGGCTACAACGTGGCGCTGGCACCACAACCTGACACCGTTCGAGAAATAGTTTTTGGAAATTACATTGTTCGCTATTCCCTACATGCGGATGCCTTAGTTGTCTTACGACTCTGGCATCACAAGGAAGATCGTGAACAAAGCCTTTAACTATTCCCCTCCGGCGCGATGGCCCTAACATGCCGCGCCCCTCATGACAGTTAGGTCCAGTTAGCGCCCATTCGTGCCATCGCGGCTGGCCGATCTTCGTCTCCGTCTCAACCACCCGGAAGTACCCCATGCAGCCCGTCCTCAAATCCACCAAGATGGCCAATGTCTGCTACGACATCCGCGGCCCGGTCATGGCCCGCGCCCGCCAGATGGAGGAGGAGGGCCACCACATCATCAAGCTCAACATCGGCAACCCCGGCGCCTTTGGCTTTGAGGCCCCGGAGGAGATCGTCCAGGACGTCATCCTCAATCTCCCCAATGCCTGCGGCTACGCGGACTCTAAGGGGGTCTTCGCCGCCCGCAAGGCGGTGATGCACTACACCCAGGAGAAGCGCATCCACGCCGTCCAGGTGGGGGACATCTACATCGGCAACGGCGTTTCGGAGCTGATCGTGATGGCCATGCAGGCCCTGCTCGACAACGGCGACGAGGTGCTGGTGCCAGCCCCGGACTATCCCCTGTGGACCGCCGCCGTGTCCCTGGCCGGGGGCACCCCCTGCCACTATCTGTGCGACGAGGGGGCGGGCTGGCTGCCGGACCTCAACGACATCCGCGCCAAGATCACCCCGGCGACCCGCGCCATCGTCGTCATCAACCCCAACAACCCGACCGGCGCCCTCTACCCGGACGACCTGTTGCAGGAGATCGTCGAGATCGCCCGCCAGCATCAGCTCATCGTCTATGCCGACGAAATCTACGACAAGGTCCTCTACGACGGAGTCAGCCATACCTCCATCGCCTCCCTGGCCGACGACGTACTCTTCGTGACCTTCAACGGCCTGTCCAAGAACTACCGCGCCTGCGGCTACCGCGCCGGCTGGGCCATCGTCTCCGGCGAGAAGCGCCATGCCCGGGACTACATCGAGGGCCTGAATATCCTCGCCTCCATGCGCCTGTGCGCCAATGTCCCGGCCCAGCACGCCATCCAGACCGCCCTGGGCGGTTATCAGAGCATCAACGCCCTGGTGGCCCCCGGCGGCC
>WBZM01001588.1_pt1 | contig 21883 bp, 21 predicted proteins | sample 5204271 | NCBI WGS metagenome assembly WBZM01 (sample SAMN12344346, study PRJNA552823) | activated sludge metagenome | biome: Activated sludge suspended growth; feature: Nitrification reactor; material: Wastewater; isolation source: activated sludge from nitrification reactor of wastewater...
AGGGCTGGTTCGTCACTCCTGCTGTGGCCGTCACGAAGAACCAGGACATCGTGCACCGCGTGATCGGTCGGCCCGGCGTGATCCTCGTCGGGGAGGGTGTGGGTTCCCGGGTCACCAATGCCCTGCGCAACGAGCAGAAGCGCGAATCGCGATTCGTGCCGGATGTGGACTTCCACGAGTACGTGATGGGCCGCGAAGAGGGTCAGGTCCCCATCGGCAGCCTGGTGAAGACCATCCGGAAACTGCCCAAGACGCTGTCCCCCGGACAGGTCACCGAGGTCCGCCGCCGCCTCGAGGCGCTGAGCAACCAACCGCTGCCGATGCCCAAGGGCCCGATCCCGAAGTCGACCCGGGCGATGCGGCCCCCGCGCCGCTGAACCTCAGGCGTCCGGTTGCGGGCCACCCATGCGCACCGCCACCGAGTTCGCCGCCTTGTCGTGCAGTCCGCGCTGATCGCGGTCGAAGACCAACGGGGGTACCACCAGGCACAGCAGCAGGGTGCGCAGCGCCGCCCGGGCCGGGTCCAACCGCCCGGTGCGCAGGCTGACCACGCGGATGCCCATGATGCGCTGACCGAAACTCGACCCGGTCAAGGCTGTGAGGAGCGCGACCTCCACGAAAAAGATCACCAACGGCAGGAACGCCGGTGGCTGTCCGGAACTGACGAGGTTCGCGATGAGCACACATGCGAGCCAATCGATGGTGAGCGCCACGAACCGGCGGCCGAATCCGGCAACGGCCCCCGGGCCGCTTTCCGGCAGGCCGAGGCGCTGCCCCTTGTACCCGAACTCGAACCCTTGGTCCTCCAGGCTGGCCTTGGGACCCTCCAGCCAGCCGGCCAGGTCCCGACGGCTGAACTCCCGGCCGTTGTCGCTCACGAGGTCACGGTAACCCGGCTCCGTCGAGCCGGCACAACGGCGTTGGAGTTTGGACCGCCGGGGGGACGCCACAAGTCTGCCCACCTGCGGCCACCGCCGGCGAGCGGGGCGGACCAAAGGCGTTAGCGACCCGAATATCCGTTAGCGAAACAACCCGTCTTTATCGCGAACCGATGTACGAGTCACTAACGCCTTCCGCCAGACGGCCCGCCAACGAAGCGCCGGCGAGCCGCCGGACCAAGGCGTTACCGACCCGAATGTCCGTTAGCGAAACAACCCGTCTTTATCGCGAACCGATGTACGAGTCACTAACGCCTTCGGCGAGAAGCCCGGCGAGGTGTCCGTCGGCGGCCCTGGAGGCCCGCAATCACTGAATTCGTCACGAAAGATCTTGAATAGAACGCTTTTCGTCGCCAAGATCCTATGTATCATCGCGAAATAGTGACCCAGATCTCAGGAGCGCGGATGATCTCAGGGCAGTGGATCGACGGCCGGGGCGTCGACGGGGCCGGTGATGTGCTGGCGATCACCGACCCGGCCGACGGCACGGTGATCGACGAAATGCGCCTGGCCACGGTCGACGATGTGGATGCGGCAGTCACTGCGGCCAAGACGGCCTACACCGCGTGGTCCACGGCCACACCCGCCGAACGCGGCGACGTCCTGCACGCCTTGGCCCGGCGGATGTCCGAGCGCGCCGAGGAGTACGCGCAGACCGAGTCGCGCCAGGCTGGCAAGCCGATCCGGTTGACGCGTGAGTTCGACGTCCCGGGCTCCATCGATAACGCTGTGTTCTTCGCCGGTGCGGCCCGGCATCTGCAGGGTTCGGCAGCCGCGGAGTGGGACGGCACCCACACCTCGACAGTGCGCCGGGAGCCCATCGGCGTGGTCGGTTCCATCGCCCCCTGGAACTACCCGCTGCAGATGGCCATGTGGAAGATGCTGCCCGCCGTCTCCGCGGGCAACACGATCGTCCTCAAGCCCAGCGAACTGACCCCGCTCACCAGCCTCATGCTCGCGGAGGACGCCACCGCCGCTGGAATGCCGAACGGCGTCTTCAACGTGATCACCGGAACCGGGCCGGTCGCGGGCGAGGCGCTGATAGGTCACCCCGACGTCCGGATGGTGTCCTTCACCGGCTCCACCCGGGTGGGCCACCGCGTGGCGGAGGTCGCGATGGCGGGGCTCAAGCGCGTACACCTCGAACTCGGCGGCAAGGCTCCCTTCATCGTCTTCGAGGACGCCGACGTCGAGGCCGCCATCCAGGGTGCGGTCGCCGCGAGCCTCATCAACACCGGGCAGGACTGCACCGCGGCCACCCGCGCCTACGTCCACCGCAGCCTCTTCGACCGATTCGTCGACGGGGTGTCCCAGGTCATGGACGCCGTCGCAGTCGGGGACACCCTCGACGCCACGACCGACATCGGGCCGCTGATCAGCACCGCGCAGCAGGAGAAGGTGGCCGCCATGGTGGAGCGGGCTGTCGCCGACGGCGCGAAGGTCGCGTGTGGGGGCAGCATCCCGCAGGGGCCCGGGTGCTTCTACCGCCCGACGCTGGTCGTCGGGGCGGCACAGGATTCCGAGATCGTCCAGGAAGAGGTCTTCGGGCCGGTGCTGGTCGTACTGCCTTTCGACGATGACGACGAGGCGATCGCGCTGGCCAACGACACCCCCTACGGCCTGGCCGCGTCCGCATGGACGACCGATGTGGTGCGCGCGCACCGGGCCAGCCGCGAGATCCAGGCCGGCTGCGTGTGGATTAACGACCACATCCCGATCGTCTCGGAGATGCCGCACGGCGGGTTCAAGCAGTCAGGCTTCGGCAAGGACATGAGCAGCTACTCCTTCGAGGAGTACACCCAGATCAAACACGTCAGCATGGACATCACTGGGATCAGTCACAAGGACTGGCACCGCACGATCTTTCGCGAGAAGGGCTGAATAGGTGGCGAGCACGGACCCGAGGACGGAGTTCCTCAAGCACGCGATGTCACGCCGCGGCTTCCTGAACAGCATGGGTGCCGCTGGTGCGGCCGCCTTCCTCGCCGCCTGCGGGACACGCGGGGCGACCGGGCAGAATCTGCAGGCCAACCAGGGCGGCGACAGCAAGACCATCGTGTGGGCCAACTGGACGTTGTACCTGGACTACGACGAAGAGTCCCGCACCTACCCCAGCCTGGTGGAGTTCGAGAAGGAGAGCGGCTACACCGTCGAGTACCGCGAGGACATCGACGACAACGTGTCCTTCAACGGCAAGGTGGCACCACAGCTGGCCAACGGCCAGAACATCGGCTACGACATCGTGACCCTCACCGACTGGATGGCCGCGGAGTGGATCCGCAAGGGCTACGTGAGCACGATCGACGATCAGACAGTGCCGAACAAGAAGAACATCCTGCCCGCGCTCGAGAACGTGGCGTTCGACCCGGGCCGCGAGTACTCGCTGACCTGGCAGTCGGGTTTCGCCGGCCTGGCCTGGAACAAGGAGCGCATCCCGGAGGGCCTGAAGACCGTCGACGACCTGTGGAACCCCGCGTTCAAGGGCAAGGTCGTCGTGCTCTCCGAGATGCGCGACACCATCGGCTGCATCATGCTCAGCCAAGGCGTGGACATCTCCGAACCGTTCACCGACGAGCAGTTCACCGCCGGCCTCGATGTGCTGCAGCAGCAGGTCGATTCCGGGCAGGTCAAGCAGGTCAAGGGCAACTCCTACAAGGAGGACCTGATCAACGAGCAAGCCTGGGCGGCCATCGCCTGGTCCGGCGACATCTTCCAGATCAACGCCGAAGAAGGCGACAAGTGGGAGTTCGCGCTCCCCACCACCGGCGGCTCGTTGTGGAGCGACAACCTCATGATCCCCATCACGGCCAACAACGCCAAGGGCGCCGAGGCACTGATGGACTTCTACTACCGCCCCAACATCGCCGCGCAGGTGGCCGCGTACGTCAACTACGTGTGCCCGGTGCAGGGCGCGAAGGAAGAGATGATGAAGATCGACCCGGAGCTCGCCGAGAGCCCGTGGATCTTCCCCACAGACGAGATCCTCGACCAGGCCTACGTTTTCCGGCCACTCACCCCAGAAGAGCAAGTCCAGTACACCGATGCGTTCGGCCGAGTCATCCAGGGATAGGAAGCCATGAGCAAGAGCGATATCACCAAGGCGGAGGGCGACCTCCACCTGGAGAACCTGACCAAGTCCTTCGGCGACTTCACAGCTGTCGACGACCTCAGCCTGCTGGTGCCACAGGGCTCGTTCTTCGCCCTGCTCGGTCCGTCCGGGTGCGGTAAGACGACGACGCTGCGCATGGTGGCCGGGCTGGAAGCCCCGACCGCTGGACGCATCCGCATCGGCGGCGCGGACATCACCTACGAGAAGCCGTACAAGCGGCCGGTGAACACGGTGTTCCAGAACTACGCCCTGTTCCCGCACATGGACATCTTCGAGAACGTCGCCTTCGGGCTGCGACGCCGCGGCATCAAGGACACGCAGAAGCAGGTCGAAGATGCGTTGGCGCTCATCGAACTCTCGCACGTGGCCAAGCGCAAGCCGGGCCAGTTGTCCGGTGGTCAGCAGCAGCGAGTGGCGCTTGCCCGGGCGATCGTGAACCGCCCGGCCGTGCTGCTGCTCGACGAGCCGCTGGGCGCATTGGACCTCAAGCTGCGCCGGCAGATGCAGCTCGAGCTCAAGCGCATCCAGACCGAGGTCGGTCTCACGTTCATCCACGTGACCCACGACCAGGAGGAGGCCATGACCATGGCCGACACCGTGGCCGTCATGAACAACGGTCTGATCGAGCAGATGGGGGCCCCGACCGAGCTGTACGAATCGCCACAGACAGCGTTCGTAGCCAACTTCCTCGGGCAGTCCAACCTGTTCCCGGCGAAGGTCGCCGACACCTCCGGTGATGACGTCATCCTGGAGGACTCCGACGGCCGGTTCGTGATGCCGAAGTCCCGGGTGGCCAGCGGGGTCAACCTCGCCACCGGCACCCAGGTGCTGGTGGGCGTGCGCCCGGAGAAGATTCACATAGAGGCGCTCGACGCGGCCGCCGCGCCGCCCGAGCACGGCAACTACGTGGACGGCGTGGTCGAGACCAGCAGCTTCCTCGGCGTGAGCACGCAGTACGAGATCGCCACCGGTGGCGGTGACATCATCAACGTGTTCGCGCAGAACCTGAGCGCGAAGGGCCTGCTGCCGTTGGCCTCCCGGGTGCGCCTGTCGTGGATGCCTGAGCACGGTTTCGTGCTCAGCGGGGCCGAGGACATCAACGCCGGCGTCACGGACGAGCTGGCGGTGTCCTGATGTCCATCGCTGCAGCGCTTGGGGACACCCTCGAGGAACAGCCTCACAACAATCAGCCACAGAAGTCGGGGCGCTTCACCCCCTATTGGCTGATGCTGCCCGGCATGCTCTGGCTGGCCATCTTCTTCGTGGTTCCACTGGTCACGTTGTTCGGCACCAGCCTGATGACGCCGGTGCCGGGCGGCGATGTCGGTGAGTTCGAGCAGACGTTCCACTTCGCGAACTACGTCAACACCCTGACGGACAGCACCTACTACGTGCCGCTGTTCCGGTCGTTCATCTACGCGGGCATCGCGACGATCCTGGCACTGGCCATCGGGTACCCGCTGGCCTACGCGATCGCGTTCAAGGGCGGGCGCTACCGCAACATCCTGCTGGTCCTGGTGATCGCGCCGTTCTTCGTGTCGTTCATCCTGCGGACCGTGGCCTGGCGCCAGATCCTCGCCGATGAGGGACCGGTTGTCGCAGTCCTGCGCTCCCTCGGTCTGGTGAGCGCAACCGGCGGGTTGTACCCATCGGCACTGGCCGTCATCACAGGTCTGGTGTACAACTTCCTGCCCTTCATGACGCTGCCGATCTACGCCAGCCTGGAGCGGGTCGACCACCGGCTCATCGAGGCCTCCGGGGATCTATACGCCAAGCCCTTGACCGGGTTCCGCAAGGTCACCTGGCCGCTGTCGATGCCGGGCGTGGTTGCGGGCACCTTGCTGACGTTCATCCCTGCCGCCGGTGACTATGTCAACGCGGCGCTGCTGGGCCGACCGTCCAACACGATGATCGGTAACCGGATCGAATACACGTTCCTGAGTGTCAACGACTATCCGACAGCTGCAGTGTTGTCCTTCATCCTGATGGCCTGCATCCTCGTCATCGTCTTGTTGTACGTACGCCGGACCGGATCGGAGGACCTGGTATGAGCACCACGACTGCCCTTCCCAAGGCCCCCGCATCGGTACGGATCCGCAACTGGTTCGGCAACAACATCCTCAAGGTGTACGCAGCCATCGCGTTCATCTACCTGCTGCTCCCGGTGGCTTACACGTTCGTCTTCTCGTTCAACGACGCCGGTCGCACGAACATCGTGTGGCAGGGCTTCACGCTGGACAACTGGAAGAACCCCTGTGGCGCACCGCAGGTCTGCGAGTCGGTGGTGAACTCCATCGTGCTTGCACTGGTGGTGACTACTGTGTCCACCATTCTCGGTGCGATGATCGCGTTCGCCCTGGTGCGCTACCAGTTCCGGGGCCGCGGCACGACGAACCTCACGATCTTCTTGCCAATGGCAACCCCGGAGGTCGTGCTCGGTTCATCGTTGCTCGCACTGTTCCTGAACATCTTCGTGCCGTTGGGGTTCTGGACGGTCTTCATCGCGCACGTCATGTTCTGCATCAGCTTCGTGGTCGTCACGGTGAAGGCCCGCCTGGCCAGCTTGGACCCCCGGCTGGAGCAGGCTGCGATGGACCTGTACGCATCCGAGCGCGAGACGTTCCGCAAGATCACGCTGCCTCTGGTGGCGCCCGGTATTGCGGCGGCCGCGCTGTTGGCGTTCAGTCTCAGCTTCGACGACTTCATCATCACGAACTTCAACTCCGGGCAGTTCACGACGTTCCCGAAGTTCGTGTATGTGTCGGCCACCCGCGGTATCCCCGCGCAGGCCAACGTGATCGCGTCGGCGATGTTCTTCATCGCACTGGCGATCGTGATGGTCGCGCAGATCCGGAATCTGCGCCGCAAGGAGGCCTAGGTGCCGTTCGCCCAGACGGCCAGTGATCGCGCACGACACGCGATCGCTGGCGCCCGCCACGAACCGTTCTGGTTGAGCCACCCGGACCGGCCCGCTGCCCGCGCGCCGCTCGACGGCGTGACCACCGCGGACCTTGTGGTGGTCGGCGCCGGGCTGTCGGGATTGTGGACCGCTGTCCGGGCCAAGCAGCGGCGGCCAGAACTCGACGTGGTCCTGCTGGAAGGTGGGCGGATCGCGCAGAGCGCTTCTGGGCGCAACGGCGGTTTCGTGTCGGCCAGCATCACGCACGGGCACCTCAACGGCATCGAGCGCTGGCCGTCGGAGTTCGCGACGCTGCAGGCCATGGGCGTGGAGAATCTGCGCGGCATCGAGAAAACCATCGCCGAGCATGGCATCGACTGCGGGTACCACCGCACAGGCGAGATTGATGTGACGACGGAGCCCTATCAGCTCCAACACGCCCACGACCACGTCGCCCAAGCTCACGCGCATGGCGTCGAAGTGGAGTTCTGGAACGCCGAGCGCGTGCAGTCGGAAGTCGCCTCGCCGCTGTACCAGGGCGCGATCTTCGACCCCGAGGTAGGCATTGTCGACCCGGCCCGGCTCTGCTGGGGTCTGGCCCGGGTCGCCGAGGAGCTCGGGGTCCGGATCTTCGAGCACTCCCCCGCTCAGTCGCTGCACCCCTCTGGCGCTGGCATGGCGGTAAGCACCTACTCGGGGCGGATCGAGACGCTGCGGGTCGCGCTCACGACCGCCGCCCATGCACCACTGCTCAAGCGACTCAATGCATACGTGGTCCCAGTCTTCGACCATGTTGTGGTGACCGCGCCGCTGCCGGCCGACGTGCGGGCTGCGATCGGCTGGCAGAACCGGCAGGGCATCGGCGACGCCGGCAACCAGTTCCACTACTACCGGCTGACCGAGGACGACCGGATCCTGTTCGGCGGCTATGACGCGGTCTACCAGGCCGGGGAACGACCTGGCTCGCACTTGGAACGCGATGACGAACTCACCGCCCGGCTTGTGGAGCATCTGTACGAGACGTTCCCGCAGGTCGCCGAGACTCCGATCGAATACGCGTGGGCGGGCGCTATCGACACGTGCTCGCGGTTCAGCGCGTTCTGGGGCACTGCGTACGACCGCCGGGTCGCGTACAGCGTAGGCTTCACCGGGCTAGGCGTAGGGGCGTCCCGCTTCGGCGCCGATGTGGTGCTGGACCTGTTGCTGCGGGAAGACACCGAGCGGACCCGGTTGAAGATGGTGCGTAGCAAACCGCTGCCTTTCCCGCCCGGACCGATCCGTCAGTTCGGCATCGACATGACCCGCCGCTCGCTGGCCAAGGCTGACGAGCAGGAGGGCAAACGCGACCTCTGGTTGCGCACGCTGGACCGCCTCGGTCTCGGCTTCGACAGTTAACAAGGAGAGATAAGTGATGACGACCGACAAGATCACGCACTGGATCGACGGTCGCCTCTGGCAGAGGGACGGAACAGACGGCACCGCTGCCCGCCAGGGCGACGTGTACGACCCCGCCACCGGCCAGATCACCAAGACCGTCGACTTCGCGTCGGCCGCTGACGTCGGCATCGCCGTTGCGTCCGCGAAAGCCGCGTTCGAGACCTGGGGACGGTCCACGCTGACAAAGCGGATGGAGGTGCTGTTCCGCTTCCGGGAACTGCTCAACGCGAACAAGCAGGCGATCGCCGAACTCATCACCAGCGAGCACGGCAAGGTCCTGTCCGACGCCCTCGGTGAGGTCAGCCGCGGCCAGGAGGTCGTGGAGTTCGCCTGCGGGAACGCGCACTTGCTCAAGGGTGGTTACTCCGGGCAAGTGTCCACCGGCGTCGACGTGTACTCGCTGCGGCAACCGCTCGGGGTCGTCGGCATCATCTCCCCGTTCAACTTCCCGGCCATGGTCCCGATGTGGTTCTTCCCCATCGCTATAGCGGCGGGGAACACCGTGATCCTCAAGCCGAGCGAGAAGGACCCGAGCGCCGCGATGTACATCGCCGACCTGTGGAAGCAGGCCGGTTTGCCGGACGGCGTTTTCAACGTGGTGCACGGCGACAAGGAAGCCGTCGACACGCTGCTCGCCCACCCCGACGTCGCGAGCATCTCGTTCGTGGGTTCCACACCGATCGCGCAGTACGTGTACGAGACCGGTACCGCGAACGGCAAGCGGGTGCAGGCACTCGGCGGCGCGAAGAACCACATGCTGGTGCTGCCGGACGCCGACCTCGAGCTCACCGCGGATTCGGCCGTCAACGCCGGCTTCGGTTCGGCCGGTGAGCGCTGCATGGCGATCTCGGTGCTCGTTGCTGTGGAGCCGATTGCCGACGACCTGATCAAAGCGATCGAGACCCGCATGGCTGGGCTGCGCACCGGCGACGGCCGCCGCGGTTGCGACATGGGGCCGCTGGTCACCGCCGCACATCGCGATAAGGTCGCCGGCTACGTCGACGCCGGCGTTGCCGAAGGCGCGACGCTGGTGGTCGACGGCCGCGAGGTACAGCCGGACGGTGAGGCGGGCGGCTTCTGGCTCGGCCCGACACTGTTCGACAACGTGACGCCGGACATGAGCATCTACCGCGAGGAGATCTTCGGGCCGGTGCTCTCGGTCGTGCGGGTCGACAGTTACGAGCAGGGCATGGAGCTCATCAACTCCCACCCCTTCGGCAACGGCACCGCGATCTTCACCTGCGACGGCGGGGCTGCGCGCAAGTTCCAGACCGAGGTGCAGGTCGGCATGGTCGGGATCAACGTCCCGATCCCGGTGCCGATGGCGTACTACTCGTTCGGCGGTTGGAAGGCTTCGCTGTTCGGCGACACCCACGCCCACGGTGCGGAGGGATTCCACTTCTTCACCCGCGGCAAGGTTGTGACGAGCCGGTGGCCGGATCCGGCGCACGGCGGCATCAACCTGGGCTTCCCGACCAACGGTTGAGGAACGATGTGCCACCCGGACCACAAACTGGTCTCTGTGGCACATCCTGCCCAGCCCGAACGCGAAGGATGGCCCACACGGACCACAAACTGGTCTCTGTGGCACATCCTGCCCAGCCCCAACACAAACGATGTGCCACCCGGACCACAAACTGGTCTTTGAGGCACATCCTGCCCAGCCCCAACACAAACGATGTGCCACCCGGACCACAAACTGGTCTCTGAGGCACATCCTTCTGACAAATAGAGTGTCCGGATGAGACCGACCGACCGCGCCTACGCCGAAGCCCTGGACGCGCACGACCCGCTGGCCGGCTACCGCGATCTGTTCCACGTCGCCGACCCCGACCTCTGCTACCTCGACGGCAACTCGCTGGGCCGGCTGCCGATCGCAACCACGGCGGCGGTCCAGCAACTCCTCGCCGAGGAGTGGGGCGCCGAGGTCGTTGACGGCTGGTCGCACTGGCTGGACGAAGCACGCACCACCGGCGACCTGCTCGGCCGGGCAACGCTGGGCGCCGCGCCGGGTCAGACCCTGGTGCAGGACACGACATCGGTGAACTTCTACCAGCTCTGTGTCGCCGCGATCAACGCCCGACCCGGTCGCCGGACCATCATCATCGACGCCGCGAACTTCCCGACCGATCGCTACATCCTGGCCGGCATCGCCGAGTCCATGGACCTCGACCTGGTAATCCTGGACAACGACAGCGGCGATGAACGCGTGACTCTCCCCCTCAACGACGACGTCGCGCTGGTCACCCTGCCGGTGGTGCAGTACCGATCGGGAACCCGTCACGACGTCCGCGCCGTGACTCAACAGGTTCGCGACCACGGCGGGCTTGTGGTCTGGGATGCCTCCCACGCCGGGGCGAGGCCTTGGTACAATCCTTTGCCATGAACAAGACTTGGACCAAGCGCCTCGGTGCGATTCTGGCGATTCTCTTCGGCGCATCGCTGCTTGCGGTGGCATCTCCGGCCGGGCCAGCGGCGGCCACGACCGAGACCATGACGGTTCAGTCTGCGGTCCGGTTCGAGTACAAGACCAAGGAGACACCGATCCCGAGCGGCGGCACCAGTTACTACTGCGCACTCGGCGCGTTCGTGTCCTTCAACGAGATCGCCGGCTGGACACCCGACACAGTCACCGTCGACTACTTTGGCAAGCCCTGGTCGAAACCCATCGGTGCCGCGCCGTACGCCGACGGTGCCGCTATCAACGGCCTGGTGTTTCCACCGGTGGGAGGCAGCCACCAGACCCAACTCGGTGACTTCTCCTACGGCCAGGGCGGCAGCCCTTCATTGCTGACTGACACCTGCCCGCCGATGCTGACGCGGCTCAAGAGCTTCTACGCCGCGACCGCGACCATCACCTACACGCGCGAGGTGGTGGACGTATCGCAGAAATGCGCCAAGGCCCAAGCCGAGTTCGAGAAGACGGTTGCGAACGTCCGCACGATCCAGCGCAAGGTCACCAGCCTCAACAAGCAGATCAAGCAGCTGAACCAGGACATTGAGAAAGCGGAGAAGGCGGGCAGGACGAGCCAGGTCCGCAGCCTGACCAAGCAGCTCAACAACAAGCAGGAGTCGCTGTCCAACAAGAGGGACAAGCTCAGGGAGGCGAAAAGGGACCGCGCCAAGGCGAGCTCAGCGGCAGCCAAAGCCTGCCGCGACTGAAGCAGTCGGCGCCGCAGGGCCGATGGCCGACGATCCGAGCCCCCTGCACGACCGATCACATGCTTAGTCCATTGCTCCCGCAGGACTGATCTTGAGTCCGTTGCTTGATCGGAAGGACGCAGTTCGCAGACGCGGAGCAGGGCTTCGGCTATCAAGTCCCCACTCGATGGGCCACCCGCACGTTGCCTGACCAGCAGCGAGATCGGCCGCTGCCGAGTACTCGATCGAGCAGCGGTTCCTCGACTCCTCGCTCGGAAGGGATCAAGCTGGAGAAGGTCGCGGATGTCGTCGTTGAGATCGTCACCGGGCTTGGCCCGCAGATCCCGAGCCGAGACACCGCTTGCGCACCGGCCGCTAACGCTTGGCTGCTCCCAGCAATGAAACGCCGCCACCGGAGGCTCCAGCGCGAGCCATTGGTTCCTTTGTGCACATCTTGACTCGTGTATGAAGTAACCCTGCGCCGTCCGCAATAGAAACCGAGGAGCCCATGCACGCGGCCGTGGTCACCGCGTTCGACACACCACCGCGATACCAGGAGTTCCCGGATCCGGTGGCGAGTCAGCCAGGCGAGACGGTCGTCGACGTCGTCGCTGCCGCACTCCACCGGCGCGTTCGCTCCCAGGCGGACGGCTCGCACTACACAAGCACCGACCGCCTGCCACTCGTTCCGGGCATCGACGCGGTCGTCCGCGACACCAACGGTCGCCTGTACTATGCGCTGCTTGGTGACACGAACCTCGGCACCATGGCCGAGCGGACCGTGACCGAATCTGACCGCATGGTCGCGCTGCCGGAAGGCATCGATCCGATCGCGATCGCTGCGGCAATGAATCCCGTCATGGCGTCGTGGGTCGCGCTGCGTCAGCGCATCCATTTCCGACGTGGGCAGCGCGTGCTGATCCTCGGCGCGACGGGGAACTCCGGGCGCATGGCGATCCGGGTCGCTAAAGAATTGGGCGCCTCGCAGGCCTTCGCAGCTGGCCGAAACCAAGCGAAACTCGCCGCACTTCAGCAGCTCGGAGCCGACGAGACGCTCCTATACGACGACTTGCGCGCAGCCGCCGACGTCGATGTCGTCCTGGACTTCGTGTGGGGATCGGTGGCGGCCGCGGCCATGGTGCAGCTTCTGACCGCTCGGCGCGATCGTTCCGAGAAACTCACCTGGATACAGATCGGCTCGATGGCCGGGCTGGAGGCGCCGATCCCATCCGCTGCGCTCCGCCCGGCTACAGATCGTGGGCAGCGGGGTCGGCGCGGTTTCCGGCCGGGTGTACAAGTCCGAACTGCCAGCCATCGCCAAGGCCGTGGCCGCTGGCACCTTCGACGTTCATCCGCGGCCGGTACTGGCGAATAGGCCTTCCTGGTAGCGCCAGTCCGGGTTGTTGGTAGCGGGGTTCCGGGGACCCGGTAGCACCGGCTTCGGCCTGTGGTCTGCTGTCTGGGCGGCGGCGCATTGGGCGCCGCCGCTTTCTGCTGACAGGAGGCAAGGTATGGCGGACTACCGGGCGATCATGACGCTGGTGTTGCTGGGCCGTAGTTATCGGGACGTGGTGGCGGCGGTGGGGTGCTCTCACCGGGATGTGGCCGCGGCACGCAAGGTGATCGCGGCCAGGGGGATCACGGGGACGGGTCTGGCGCAGATGTCGGACTCCGAGCTCGCAGGGTTGTTTCCCGACGGGCGGGCGAAGGTCAGCGATCGATATCAGGTGCCGGACTTCGCGGCGGTGGTCAGGTCGATGCGGTCGAACCGGCACTTCACGTTGCTGCAGGCCTGGCGGGTCTATCTGGGGTCGCAGGCCGATGGCCGCAAGTACGGGTATTCGCAGTACTGCCATCTGTTCGGTGAGTACGCGGTGCGCAACGATTTGGTCGCGACTCTGCATCACGAACCGGGCCGGGCGATGTTCGTGGACTGGGCCGGGGACACCGTGGCGATCGCGGACGCGGTGACCGGGGAGGTGGTCAAGGCGTACCTGTTCGTGGCGGTGCTGCCGTTTTCCGGGATGGTGTTCTGCCGAGGGTTCACGACGATGGGGATGGACTCCTGGATCGCCGGTCACGTCGAGGCTTTCACCGCGTTCGGTGGGGCCCCTCAACTGGTGGTGCCGGACAACGCGCTGACGGCCACGCACCGTAAGATCCGTGGTGAGCCGGCCCGGTTCGTCACCGACCGGTACCAGCAGATGGCCGACCACTACGGCACCGCGATCGTGCCCACCCGGGTCCGCAAACCACGCGACAAGGCCGCGGTGGAATCGGCGGTGAACACGGTCAACAAGCGGGTGATCGGCTATCTGGCCGAGGAGGTCTGGACGACCCTGGCCGAACTCAACGACGCGATCGATGAGCGGGTGCATGAGATCAACCACGACATCCGCCGCGCCGACGGCACGACCCGGTTCCAGCGGTTCACCGAAGAGGAAGCACCGGTCATGGCTGGGCTGCCCGATGAGGTGTTCGAGCAGGTTGAGTGGAAGCAGTCCAAGGTCGGGCGCAACTACCACGTCACGGTCGATTACCAGCACTACTCGGTGCCCTGGACGCTGGCCGGGCAACTGCTGCGGGTACGACTGACCGGCACCCGGGTGACGGTGTTCGACGGTCAGCAGGTCGTGGCCGGACACGCCCGTAAGCACGGCCGTAAGGGCCAGTACTCCACAAGTCCTGAGCATGTTCCCCCGCAGCATCGACAGGTGGCCGGGTTGTGGTCGCGGCGCTGGTTCACCGACCGGGCAGCGGCATTCGGCCCTGCCACGGTGGCGGTGATCGAGCAGGTCCTGGACCGTCACGAGATCGAGGCCCAGGGCTACCTGGACGCCCAGAACATCCTGGAAACCCTGGGTAGGCGTAACAAGCCCAAGCTCGAGGCGGCCTGCCAGCAGTCGCTGAACATCGGCGCCCACCCGACCTACTCGACCCTGAAACGGCTGCTGGCCGGCATCGAGTCCGACGCCCAGAAGCCGGCACCGGTGCGGGCCGCGGCCTCGAACCGCAAGCACGATCCAGACCCTGCCGTGGACACGCCCGCAGTGTTCGTGCGCGGCGCCGGTTACTACGCCCAAGGCCCGGTGAACCGCTGATGTTCACCAGCGAGGACTACGACAAGTTCCGGGCCCTGCGGATCACCCACGTGGCAACCCGGTTCGAAGAGCTGATCCGCGACGAGGCCAACGACACGCTCACCCCCGAGCAGGTGTTCCTCACCGCCGTGGACGACGCCCTCGACCAGCGCCGCGCCAACCGGATCGACAAGCTGATCCGACAAGCCGGGTTCCCGATCCCCACCGCCACGCTCGCCGAGCTCGACTACCGGGAAGGCCGCGGCATCAACCCGACCCGGATGAAGAGGTACGGCAGCCACGACTGGCGCTCCGAACCCACGAACCTGCTGGTCACCTCACCCACCGGAGGCGGGAAGACCTACCTGGTCTGCGCGATCGGAATCTCCGCCTGCCACCGTGAGCACGACGTCGTCTACCTGCGGATGGACGACCTGGCCCGCAAACTCGTGATCGCCCGCACCGACGGCATCGCCCACCAAGACCTGCTCATCCGGCTGTCCGACACCGATCTGCTCATCATCGATGACTTCCTGACCGTCGGCATCGACCCCGAGGCGGCCAGTGACCTGTTCGCGATCCTGGCCAACCGCGAGCACCGCCTGCCCACCCTGATCGCCAGCCAGTCCGGCCCGGACTACTGGGCCCAGGCACTACCCGACCGGGTCGCCGCCGACTCCATCGTCAACCGGCTCGCGAACAACGCCAGGCGCATCAACCTCGGCGAAGTCGACATGCGCAGACAGCGCGGAAAGCAAGCACGCGCCGCCAAGACCTACTGGGAATAGACAGAGGGGATCGGGTAGCCGCCCCCGCACCAGGGCGCTACCCGATCCCCAGAGCCCTGCTACCAACAACCCGGACCAGCGCTACCAACAAGGGCTACCTGCCACTCGAACAAAGGGCCAGTTCGCCGGCTGGTCGCGGTCCCAGCCCCTCACAAGGGGCAGTTCGCCGCGAACTGGCCCGTTGATGGGCGATCTGCCCCGATACAAGGGGCCAGTTCGCCGACAAAGGGCCAGTTCGCCGGCTGGTCGCGGCGCCGCCTCGAACAACGGGCCAGTTCGCCGCCGGGCAGCGGGCCAGTTCGCGGCCGCTGCCAAGACCACCACCCCTAGGCTGACCAGCGTGATCCCCGAACCCACCCACCGACGCACCGCCGAAGCACTCGACGCTGCCGACCCGCTGGGACGATTCCGCGACGCCTTCCACATCTGCGACCCCGACCTCTGTTACCTGGACGGGAACTCCCTGGGACGGTTGCCGAGGGCGACAGTTGAGGCGATACACACCCTGCTCACCGAGGAATGGGGCCGGGAACTCGTCGACGGCTGGGCGCACTGGATCGATGAGCCGCAGGACACCGGCGACCTGCTTGGGCGCGCCACGCTGGGGGCGGGTCCTGGTCAGACCCTGGTCCAGGACACCACGTCGTCCAACTTCTACCAGTTGTGCGTGGCCGCGATCCAGGCACGGCCGGGGCGGAGCACCGTCATCATCGACGCCGCCAACTTCCCCACAGACCGGTACATCCTCGCCGGGATCGCGGAGGCGATGGACCTGCGCCTGATCACGTTGGACAACGACGGGTCGGGAGGCCCGGGTGCCGTCGCCCTGGACTCCCACTGCGAAATCATCACCGCCGAGAACCTCGCCCAGTACCTCGACGACGACGTCGCGCTGGTGACCCTACAAGTCGTGCAGTACCGCTCGGGGGCGATCCAGGACGTACCGGGCATCACTGATCTGGTCCGGTCGCACGGCGCATTGATGGTGTGGGACGCCTCGCACGCGGGCGGCAGCATCGATCTGCGGTTCGACGAGTGGGGTGTGGACCTCGCCGTCGGCTGCACCTACAAGTACGGCAACGCCGGCCCGGGCGCCCCGGCGTGGCTGTATGTGAACGTCGCACGCCAGGACGAACTGCAGGTCCCCATCCAGGGCTGGTTCGCCAACCGTGACCAGTTCGAGATGGGCCCCGTGTTCGAACCGGCCGACGGGATCCGGCGCTTCCAGATCGCCACTGCGCCGGTGATCGGACTGCGTGCCGTGCGGACGGCCATGAGCATGATCGAGGAGGCCGGGATAGGCGCGATCGCCGCGAAGGCCGCGCGCGGCACTGAACTCATGGTTGCGCTCTTCGACGCCTGGTTGGCACCGCTGGGGTTCTCCCTGCTCACTCCCAGGGAGCCCCATCTGCGTGGCGGTCACATCACGATCGCCCATCCGGACGCCAAGCAGATTGCCGCCGCGATGCGCGTGCTCACGAGAACCATCCCCGACTACCGGGTACCGGACAGCATCCGCCTGGCCATCTCCCCCCTGCCCACCAGTTACACGGAAGTGTGGGATGGATTCGACCGGCTGCGGGACCTTGTGGCATCGGAGAGGTACCGCGCGGTGGAGTCCGACAGTCGCGTGCCGTGACCATTGACCCACCGGTATTCAGTGTTACTATCTAGTGGTAGTCAGTATCACTGATTAGCAGGGAGGTCCGGTGGGCAAGCAACTGACGGAGATGCTCAAGGGGACGCTGGAGGGCATCGTGCTCGCGTTCTTGTCCGGACGCTCCGCCTACGGGTACGAAATCACCGCCTGGTTGCGAGAGCAGGGCTTCTCCGACATCGCCGAGGGCACCGTGTATGCGCTGCTGATCAGGATCGAGCAACGCGGCTTCGTCGACGTGGAGAAGGTGCCGTCGGACAAGGGCCCACCCCGCAAGGTCTACACCCTCAACAGCACCGGCAAGGACTACCTCGAAGAGTTCTGGAGGACATGGAGCTTCCTCGCGGAACGGTTGGAACAGCTCCATGAAGGAGATACCCATGGCTGACAACCTCTTCACGAAACTCATCGGCGACAAGCGCCGCTGGCGTCAGTACCGGGCACGTGTGCGCCAACTCCCGCCCAATTACCGCGAGGCGGTCGAGGGCATCCAGCGCTACTTGATGTACTTCGGGGCCCTCGACGGCGACAGCGCCAACTCGCTGTTCGAGGACGTCGCCGACTTGTTCGAGCGAGCCGCGGCCGACGGCACCCCGATTCGGGAGATCGTGGGCGAGGACCCTGTGGAGTTCGTCGATGCCCTGATCCGAAACTACCGCAAGGGCGGGTACATCGAGCGCGAACAGCAGCGGCTCATCCGCACCATCGACGAGGCTGCGGGCGACCGATGATCAAGGTGACGGCCGTCGAGAAGTCCTTCAAGGACGTGAAGGCCCTGCATGGAGTGGACTTCGAGGTCGAGCGGGGCAGCATCTTTGCATTGCTCGGGTCCAACGGCGCCGGCAAGACCACACTCGTGAGGATCTTGTCCACCCTCACCACGGCTGACGCCGGCACCGCGAGCGTGAACGGTGCAGATGTCGCATCCGACCCGGCCGGCGTCAGGGAGTCCATCAGTGTCACCGGCCAATCGACGGCTGTCGACGGCATCCTCACCGGGCGTGAGAACCTCATGCTGATAGCCCGGCTGAGGCACCTGCCGGACCCCGGGGGATCGCCGACGCACTGCTCGACCGCTTCGGGCTCGCGGAGGCGGCGCGGCGCCCGGTGTCCACGTACTCCGGCGGAATGTGCCGCCGGTTGGACATCGCCATGAGCCTCATCGGCGACCCGCCGGTGCTGTTCCTCGATGAACCGACCACGGGCCTCGATCCGCAGTCGCGCCTGGAGGTCTGGCGCAGCATCGAGGAGCTCGCGGGACAAGGCACCACCATCCTGCTCACCACCCAGGATCTGGACGAGGCCGAACGCCTCGCCGATCACATCGCGATCCTGCACGACGGACGCATCATCGCCAACGGCACGCTCACGGAACTCCAGCGACTCATTCCTCCCGCGACCGTGGAGTACGTGACCAAGCAGCCGACGCTTGAGGACGTCTTCCTCGCAATCGTCGGCGAAGGGAACCAAGCCTGATGACCGCACATTTCGTGAGTGACACCGCCGTGCTGCTCGGACGCTCGCTACGCCACATCTCACGCAGCATCGACACGGTCATAACGACCGCCGTGATGCCGATCGCGTTCCTGCTGCTGTTCGTCTACGTGTTCGGCGGGTCGATCGACACGGGTTCGCAACCGTACGTCGATTACCTGCTGCCCGGCATTCTGTTGATCACCATCGCGTCGGGCATCTCGTACACGTCCTACCGACTGTTCATGGATGTCAAGAGCGGCATGTTCGAACGCCTGCAGACCATGCCGATAGCTCGATCATCGGTGTTGTGGGCCCATGTGCTGACGTCGCTGGTCGCGAACCTGGTCTCGGTGTCGGTCGTGGTGGTGGTTGCCCTGCTCATGGGATTCCGCACCGGCGAGGGCCTGCCAGCCTGGCTGGCCGTCGTCGGCATCCTCACGCTGTTCACACTCGCGCTGACCTGGCTCGCGGTGATCGCGGGGCTGTCTGCGAAGTCGGTCGACGGTGCAGGTGCATTCGCCTACCCCTTGATCTTCTTGCCGTTCGTGAGTTCTGCGTTCGTTCTCACGGCCACCATGCCGGCACCGGTGCGGGCGTTCGCGGAGAACCAGCCGGTGACGTCGGTCGTCAACTCCACCCGCAGCCTGTTCCTCGAACAGCCGGTGGGCACCGACATCTGGATCGCTCTGGCGTGGTGCGTCGGCATCCTGGTGATCGCGTACGGCGTGGCTATGGCCACCTACCGTCGGCGCCTCGCCTGAGTGGATCTGATCCTATGTCGTGACGGGATGCGAGTGGGAGTCACGCCGCGCAGAGGCGGGGTGCTATCCCCTCAACCGCCCCCGGCGGGTGCGAGGCTGTGGAGATGGGAGCGCTGCAGATCACGACGACGCTGGAGCCGTTCGGCCCGGCCACCGCGCTGATCCTCACCGATGAGCAGGTCGCGGAACTCGGGGGCGGGAAGCGGGCGCCGGTGCGAGTCAGCATCGAGAACCGGTCGGCCAGGATGCGGCTGGCAGTCATGGGCGGGCAGAACTGCATCGGCATCAGCAAGGCGAACCGCGCCGCGCTGGGGGTGGAGATCGGCGACACCGTCATCGCGCTGATCGAACTCGATGAGGCGCCCCGCGAGGTGGAACTGCCACCGGAACTGAAAGAGGCGCTCGCCGCCGACCCGCAGGCCGGACGGAGTTTCGAAGCGCTCGCCTTCACCCATCGCAGGGAGTACGCCCAGTGGGTGGCCGAGGCCAAGCGTCCCGAGACCAGACAACGCCGCGTCGCCGAAACACTGCGCAGGGTGCGCTCCAGCCAGACCCGTTCCTGAGACCCGATCGAGCGTCAAACGATGTGTGCGACGGCCTCCCCGAACAGCCGGCTGTGCAGGTCCACGTCGGTCTCGGTCGTCTCCGGGCACATCAGCGCCATGTTGTGGAACGGTGTGATAAGCACCCCGCGGTTCGACAGGTAGAGGTGTAGGAACTCCTCGATCTCGTCGTCGTGGGCCGCAGCCGACTCGGTGCCGGTACGCGGAGCGGGACGGCAGAAGCGGTACTCCGCACGGGCGCCTAGTTGCGCAATCGACCAGTCCACGTCGTGGGCGTCCAACACTGCTTCCACCCCTTCCCGGAACCGGGTCGCCAGCGCGATCATGTGGTCGAAGTTCGCCTGCGTCAGGACGTCGCCGAGGGTGGCCCGCATCGCCGCCGTCGACAGCACGTTGCCGGCCAGGGTCCCCCCGACGCCACCGACATCCACGAGATCCGCCTCCGGGTGGTTGCGGACGGCATCCGCGACAGCCTGAGTGATGCCGTAGGCACCGCTCGGGATGCCGCCGCCGATGCTCTTCCCGATGACGAAGATGTCGGGCTGCAGACCCCAGGCCGCCGTGCATCCTCCTGGCCCGGCGGAGATGGTGTGGGTCTCATCGATGAGCAGCAAGGTGCCGTACCTGGTGCACAACTCGCGCACGGCCTCCAGGAAACCGGGTTCGGGCAGCACGATGCCGATATTGGTCAACGCCGGCTCCATGATCAGCACCGCCACGTCCTCGTGCGCCAGGCCGGCCTCGACGCTGGCCAGATCGTTGAACTCCGCCACGCGGGTGGATGCGGAGACGGGATAGGCGGGACCGACGTTCCCGCCGCGGGGTGCAGTGTCGCCGTCAGGCCCGGTGATCACGAAGGTCTCGTCCACCGAACCGTGGTAGCAGTACGAGAAGGCCATGACTTTCGGGCGGCCGGTGACCATCCTCGCCAGGCGCAGTGCCCACCGGTTGGCGTCCGTAGCAGTGAGGCTGAAGGACCACAGCGGCATGCCGAACCGCCGCGACAGGTCCGCCGCCACCCACTCAGCGTCCTCACTGGGCATCATCGTCGTGATCCCGCCGAGTTCGCCGATGCGCCGCTGGACCGCGGCCACGGTAGCTGCCGGCGAGTGCCCGGCCATGGATCCGGTGTCGCCCAGCGCGAAGTCCACGTACTCGTGGCCATCGACGTCGACCACCCGGTTTCCGCGGGCGGTGGCGAGGTAGAGCGGGTAACCCCCCGCCCACTTGTTCATCCACGTCATCGGGACGCGACCGAAGAGGTGGTCGGCCGCCTCGAACGCCGCCCGTGACCGCTCGGTGCGCTGCGCGTGGGTGGCCCGCTCGGCCTCGAGGGCGGTGGCCAGCTTGGTGCGATCGATGGACATTCTGCTCCTATCTACGGTCCTGCAGGGCGAAGTACCTACCTACGAAGGGCACATAACTCGACGAGAACTGCTTGAAGGGGATGACGGGATGCCTCAGTTGGGCGAAGGCCGGCGGCCCCGCCTGGCCCGTCACGACCTGTCCGAGTCGGTGACCCAACCAGCCGTTGAGACTGACCCCGGTGCCGTTGCAGCCCGTCGCGTACCAGACACCGTCCACCGTGCCCACGTGTGGAAGCCGGTCGAGGGTCATGGCGACGTACCCGGTCCACGCGTAGTCGATCGCCACACCGCGCAACTGGGGGTGGATGCGGACCATGTGGTCGTAGAGGAAGTCCCGCGCCACTGGCACATCCACGGGATCCAGTCGGTTGCGACCTCCGAAGATCAACCGTCCATCAGGGGTGAGCCGCCAGTAGAACAGCAGGTTCTTGGTGTCGACCATCATCTGCGGGCCGATGAGCTCCTGGACCTGTCGCTCCAGCGGACGGGTGGCGATGATGTACGAGTTGATGGGCAGGACCCGCTTCGTCAGTTCTGGCACGACACCGTCGGCGTACGCGTTCGTGGCGACGATCACCTGGCCGGCCCGGATGGATCCCCGGGTCGTCTCGACCACGAACCCGGCGGCGTCGCGGCGGATCGACGTGGCAGCGGTGCGGTCGTTGAT
>WBZM01001589.1_pt1 | contig 21879 bp, 17 predicted proteins | sample 5204271 | NCBI WGS metagenome assembly WBZM01 (sample SAMN12344346, study PRJNA552823) | activated sludge metagenome | biome: Activated sludge suspended growth; feature: Nitrification reactor; material: Wastewater; isolation source: activated sludge from nitrification reactor of wastewater...
TTCTGTTGAGTAGTTTATATTGTATTTTTATAAAAATTGTAATATAATATCAAAAGTTCATATCCTTTGCTTGTAGAAATCCTACATGCACCTTCCCCAAGGAGGAACCATGGACAAGAGAGTGGTAGGATTCGTAGCTGCTGGCGCGCTGGCGCTGGCGTGGCTCGTGACACACTTTGAGGGCTCTGACGGCCTCACGAAGTATGTCATCGCTGCGACGGCGATCGCGTTGTTGACGCTGATTGTCACCCAAAGGATCATCCTCTGGGCTGCACACAAGGCGTTGACGGCACTCGCCACAGTTTGTCACTTTGTTGGGCGCGTGCTCGATAAGGTGGCTGGCTGGGCATATACCCATCGTCAGCAGCTTGCTAGGCCGCGCACTGTCCCAGAATGGGACGAAGTGCGAGGCGATGATGGTATCGAGGACATTGGTCTCGATATCATCCGCGACTAACAACCCACTTCCCCGTCCTGGACGCGCTCACATTTCGTATGTGGCCGTCTCGGGCGGGGCTTTCTTTTCTGAATCTGTTTATGGTTGAGTGGGTTTGAATGATTCTTTGTAGGCCTTAGTTACTGGCGCTAAGCCTTTAGCGATACGTTCTTTGTTGTATTTGATCTGTTTTTCGTCGCGGAAGCTAAATTTGATGGGCGTGCCGCTGTAGTCGTAGGTTTCGCGCAGTAGGCGTTCGAGGTAGCGTTTGTAGCTCCAGTGAACGAACTTGAGGTTGCTGCCGTGGATCACAAACCACGGGGGTGCGGTGTCGGTCTGTACCATGTAGCGCAGTTTGGGGTGGGTGTTTTTCAGCCCACTTGGGGGGTGTTTCATCACTGCCTTTTGTAGCAAATCGTTGAGCACGCGCGTCTTGGTTTCTTGTTTGCGGCGGGCGTCGATGTCGGTGACGAGTTCTAAAATTTTGGCGACATTTTGCCCCGTGACGCTACTGGTGAAGATGAGCGGTGCCCATGGGGTAAATTTGAAATTGTAGGCAATTCGGCGGCGAATCCCATCCGTCACAGTTTCGTCCCGTTCTTCTAGGCTGTCCCATTTACTAACTACAATCACTAGGCCCTTGCCTGCTTCGTCGATAATTCCTGCGAGGCGTTGGTCGAGTTGGGTATTGAGTTCGTTGACATCCATCAGTAGTAAACATACATCGGCTTCTTCGATCGCCTGCAGGGTACGTAGTACCGAGAATTTTTCGATCCCGACTTCTTGCTTGCCTTGGCGGCGTACCCCTGCGGTGTCGAGTAGTTCTAGTGTGCGGCCGTGGTATTTGATCGGCACGCGGTTGATATCGCGCGTGGTGCCTGCGATATTTGCCACCACTGCCTGCTGTTTGCCTGCCAAAGTATTAAACAAGTGGCTTTTGCCTGCATTTGGGCGACCGATCAGGGCGATGCGTAGAATATCGTCGTCTTCGTGTTCGGTGCGTGGCGGGAGTAGTTCGGCTAGGCGGTTTAAAATGTCGCTGACGCCGCTATTGTGTTCGGCACTGGTGCGGATGATGTCTTTGATCCCAAGACGTTTGAATTCGTCGTCGGGCAGGCTGTTTTTTAGGTCGGCTTTGTTGGTGACCAGAATGACGGGTTTTTTGCTTTTTAGGGCTTTTTTGGCCACGCTGCGTTCTTCGTCGCCAGGATATTCGGTGGTATCGACTACTACCAAAATAACGTCGGCCGAATCGGCGGCTTCTTCAATTTGTTCTTGGATACTGGCTTCGAATTCGTCAGCGGGGTCTTTCAGTCCCGCAGTGTCTACTAACCAAAATTCTGCGGTATTGCCTCGGTTACCGCTCCAACGATCTTCCGCAACCGTTTTTCCCTCGGTACCGTTTCGCGCCCAAGAATTCTTTGCTCCTGGCAGGAATTCTTCGGGCTGCACTTCGCTTGTAGTACCTTGAGAAAAAGGTTCCGAAATATCGCTGTCGCTGTGTTTGTTCGTACGATACGTTACTTTACCAATCACATTGTCACGTGTGGTGCCTGCTTCGCGGGCGACGATCGCCTGCTGCGAGCGCACCATACGATTAAAAAGCGAGCTTTTGCCCGCATTTGCTCGGCCGATGATTGCGACGGTGGGAAGTTTTGTAGCCATAATTTAGTTAATTATAACAGAGGTGCTGTATTTTTGCGAGCATAAGCTATTTAAGGTATTATGAAAATGTGGTATAATATCTATAAATGACATCTGGCGAGTTTAGTTCTATAGTCGGCGCACAGCCTGAAGAAATCCCCGAGCGGTGTCGTGGGTGCCTTGTATTGAAGCTTTGTGCGGCCGAATACGCTCGTCTAGAAAAACAATACAACTCAGAGGTACTACCTCGGAGTGCGCGTACCCCATTGCAAAGGATGGTTTTTTCACGGATGGGTAATATGTGTCCCGATGGTGCAAAAGAAGATGGTTCGTGCGGGTCGTTAGTGAAAACTAAGTTTTTTGCTGCGGAAGGCTAATGGGTTTAAATTTCCCTGCTTGTAAGTTTGCTAGGCTGTAGTTGCCAAACTGTGTGCGGTGGAGTGCGGTGACGGTGTAGCCGAGGGCGGCGAAGGTGCGGCGGATTTGTCGGTTGCGGCCTTCGCGCATGGTGATTTGGTAAAAGGTATTCTTATCTTCCCCATTCAACTGAGTTTCTGAAGCCGTTTTTTCTTTGCTATCTCCGCTCCCGTCGTCAAAAATTCCTTCAGAATTTTCACGTAGGTCGCTAGACGCGGGTCCTGCCAGTCGATCCGCCCCATCTTCTCGCAAGCTCGAAGTGGGAGCTGCCCCGTCTCCTGTCACCCGCTTAGAGCCATCGCTGTGTTCCTGCGGCGATAGTCGTGCAACCGTAAACTGGCTTTTGCCGTCTTCGAGCATTACTCCAAAGTCGCTGATCATTTGCTGATGGAGGGGTTGTAATGGCTGGTCGAGCCGTACTTCGTATATTTTGGTCTTGTGAAAGCTGGGGTGGGTCATGCGGTGGGCGAAATCGCCGTCGTTGGTAAGGAGCAGTATGCCTGAGCTATCTTTGTCGAGCCGACCTACGGGTTTGAGCGCATGGTATTCTGCAGGCAGTAGTTCGTAGATTGTCGGTGCATCGCCTTGGCGTTTGCGCGAGCATACGTAGCCAGCAGGTTTGTGTAGCGCTAAGTAGATGTGCGTAGCAGTGCCTAGTGGCGTGCCGTCTATTGCGATAGTGTCGCCGTCTGTGACTTGGGTACCAAGCTGCGCAACCTTGCCATTGATAGTCACCCTGCCCTGTTCGAGGTGTTCGTCGGCTTCACGGCGAGAAAGCCCTGCGTGCAGGGCGATGTATTTGTTGATTCGCACAGAAGCATTGGTCACTAGAGGTAGTATAGCGTACTGGTGCAAAGACTACAAAGCTGCAGGGGGCTGTTGTGTTGTAGGCGGCTGCGGAGCAACAGGTGCAGCTGAGGGAGTTTCTTCGTAGTTGAGCGGTGCGTTGTCCATAACGGGTGCTGGAGATGGAGGTGACGCTATAGGCTCGGGTGCAGGCGGCTGCGGTGCGGCGATAGCTGCAGGCGCAGGGTCGGCAGTGGGCTGTGGGGCGGGTCCTGCAGGTTCGGGTGCAGGCTGCCCAAGCGGCGAAGTGGCAGAACCAAGTGTAGCCGAAGCTTGAAGTTCTTGGTCCATGAGGTCGGCAATTGCTGGGCCTGTTTCTGCAGGTTTTTCGAGTGGCTGAATCACTCGTTCTCCGAGTGTAGCGGGACGCGAAGTCGAGAACGGCGCGGTAGGCTGCGGCAATGATGATGGAACTGGTGTTGCACTAGTGTCGGCAGTAGGTGCTGGGGGTGCTATAGGCTCTGGTGCAGCTGCGGGTTGCGGTGCCACGGGCGCGGGGTCAGCGGTGGGCTGTGGTGCGAGTGCGGCTGGTGCTGCACTAGCAAGTGGCTGTGTCATTGCAGGAGCAGGCGTTTCTGGCGCAGGAGGCTCTGCTGTGGGAGCGGCGGGCTGTGGTGTAGGTACTGCTGATGGTGCTGGCGGCGCAAAGGCATTGGCTGCAGGGGCGGCGTTGGGTACGTCACCGAGCACTTCGTGTACGGTGCGCACAACATCTTCGATTCCGACTTGGGATTTGACCAAGTAACGGTCGGCGCCGAGCTGTTCGCCACGCTGGCGTTGGTCGTCGCTCGAAAGTGCGGTCATCATAATAACTTTTATATCGCGTGTTTCGGTGGTCGAACGCAAAATATCGAGCATGTCGAACCCGCTGATCTTGGGCATCATCACGTCACTAACGATCAGGTCGGGCCTGTCTTTGATTGCCATTGCCAATGCTTCTTCGCCGTCGCCTGCCGAAACGATATCGTATCCTTCGGCCAAAAGTCGTACGCCATAGATTTCGCGTAGGCTTTTGTCGTCTTCTACCAATAAAATTTTTGCCATATTACCTCCACTATACCATAAGCGTTTTTAAAAATACTATACACTGGGCGGGTTTTGTGTTGTTTCCTGTGAATTTGGGGCTACGGGCTGCGACGTAGATGGGGTTGGTGCGGGCGGAGCGGGCTGAAATACCGAAGCGGGCCTGATGTTGGGCGAAACGGGCGGAGCTGCTCGGGGTACTGTAACGACTGGTTGCGGCTGCTGAGGTGCGGGTGCGGTTTGGGGTGAAACAGACGTTGCTGGTGCTGCGGGTTGCGGCGTAGGTGTAGCTGCGGGTTGCGGTGCCACAGGCGCGGGGTCGGCGGCGGGCTGCGGTGCGGGTGCGGTTGTTGCTGAGGCAACAAGAGTTGCGGTAGGTTGCGGAGTAGCCGAAGCAGCTTTGGCCTGCGCTTGCTGCTCTTTTAGCTTGGCTGCTTCGCCACGCTCGATTTTGTCGATGGTGAGCGTAAAAACACTCCCCTTTTTGAATTCGCTTGTTACATCGATCCGTCCACCCATGACTTCAGCCAGTCGACGACACAAATACAGCCCAAGGCCTGTGCCGCCGATTTCGCGCGTATCGGTGTTGTCGATACGATAGAACTTTTGGAACAGATGAGAAATATCTTCGGCAGGAATGCCAATGCCGCTGTCTTTTACACTTACACTTACGTGTTCGCCGTCGCCCACTACGTCGACCGTCACTTCGCCTTCGTGGGTGTATTTGATAGCGTTTTCGATGAGATTCGATACAATCTCGCGCAAATGATCGTTATCAACATTGGCAAAATACATCGGTGCGACGGTTTTTTGGCCCATGCTTGCTCCGCTTGGGTCGGGGATGTACTTCAAGACCAAGCCTTTTTCTTCGGCTTTTAGTTTGAAATCTTCGACAACGCTACCGACAAATTCTACAACATCGACGACTTCGGGGTAGTTTGACAAACGACCATCGTCGGCTTTCGAAACATCGAGAAGGTCTTGGAATAAACGGCCAAGATGCTGCGCCGAAGCGTGGGCTTTTTCGATAAATTCACGGGCTTTTTGGTCGATTTGCGCTGTGTTGGGATTGAGTGCCAAGCCTAAATACCCTTCGATACTGGCCACAGGTGTCCGCATTTCGTGGCTGGCAGTGCTAATAAACTCTGCCTGTTCGCGTTCTTCGGCTTTGCTTTTTGTGATATCACGAAACACAATAATCGCACCCGAACCAAGGTCGCCTACGGGTGAAACCACGATCGAGATCATACGACGCTTGCCCGACCCAGTCAGGAGTGATAGCGAATCGGACTCGGATGTTGTGTTGGTATTGAGCGTGAGAAGCACGGGGTCGATGGCGTCGGAAACTGGCTGGTCTTTGCTGTCGACAAGCTTTAAGACAGATTTATAAATAAGATTGAGTGCGTCGCCTCCCGTCCAGCCAATCATTTTTTGGGCCGCGGGGTTAATAAGGTGGATCGTGCCTTTGCTGTCGACCGCAATAACACCGTCGTCGATAGCGTTGATCACTACGCTCGCCTGTTCACTGGCTTGCTCGGCCGTTTGTTCTACCGCTATGCTTTTGCCTGCGGTTTTGCTGCCCAAAGCACCAGGGACGGCTTTGCCCGCAGATTTATACGGCCAAAAGTAAATCACTAGTAAAACAAGCGCTAGCCCACAGGCAAATACTAAACTAATATCGCTAATCGCTAGGCTCGTACCCGAGAACGTCAGGTAGTCCATTTTGCCCATGACATAAAGAATAATCGTTGCCAAGCATATCAAAAGCGTGAATTCAACGCTTCGGCGCAGCCAGAAATATGCTTTTTGTGATGGTATAGGTTACCCTCCCCTTATCAATATGTATTAGTATGGGGTATTGGTTATGTTTTTGCAAGTAGTTCTAAGGGGATGAAAAATTACTTGTGCTTGGCAGGCCACCACACGATTTTGCCGAGGTCGTAAATGAGTGCGGGTACAATAAGTGAACGTACGATCAGTGTGTCGAGCAACACACCAAATGCCACGATAAACGCCAACTGAACCAGGAACAGGATGGGGATGACGCTGAGCGCTGCAAAGGTTGCGGCAAGTACGACGCCTGCACTTGTAATCACTCCGCCTGTGACGACGAGTGCTTTTAAGACGCCTTTTCGCGTAGTGGTTTTGAGCGTTTCTTCACGGACGCGTGTCATCAGAAAGATATTGTAGTCGATACCAAGCGCCACCAAGAAGACGAATCCGTAGAGCACGACCGATGGATCCATGCCAGGTAGCTGCAAGATGTTTTGGAACAAGATGGCCGATATACCAAGGGTGGCAGTAAATGACACGATTGTCGTAAGTAGTAGCAAGATTGGGGCCAGTATAGAACGGAGCAAAAGCATTAGAATGATGGTAATGGCGATAAGCACCAGAGGTATGATCGCACTGCGGTCGTGAATCGACGCGGTGTTGGTGTCGAGCTGGATAGCTGTAACGCCCCCTACCAGAACTGCAGGATCGATCGAATCTGCCAGGCTACGAATGCGCTTGACGGCGTCTTTTGCCGCCTGTGTATCGGGACCATGACGAAGCGTTACTTGCAGGAGTACTTTGCCATCCACTACTGTTGGCGTTGCGTCTTTGAACGGATATGCTTTGGCTGTTAGTTCGTCTGCCGATGGCATTTGCGAGCGTATACCTGCCAAAATTTCGTCGACAGCATACGGGTTTTGCACAGCAATGCCGCTGCGGATTTCGGCAAGCTTGGCGTCTTGTTGTTTGATGATTTCGCCTCGGATTTTATCTTGCAAACTAGACTTTGCTTTGCCAAGTGGTAGCTGCCCTGCACTGGTGGTTTTGCTAGCTGCATACACAGCGTCGACTGATCCGTCTTGTTCGAGCGCAGCGATAGTTCGGTCTGCTTCGGCTTGCGGCACAAGTACAAGCACGGGGCTGCCTGCGCCTGCAGGGAAATGTTTTGAAAGTAGTTTTTGGCCATCGCGTGCTTCAGATTTGCCAATCACGAGTTCGCTCTGTGAAATTCCGTCGGCGCGTAATTGCGGTGCAAAAAAGCTCGCAGCTAGGAGCAACGCTACGCAGCCGATCCACACAAACCGTGGCGCTGTGCTCACGATTTTGGCAACACGCGGCCATAGTTTGCCATGCAGCTTTTCGGCAGAAACAGTGGCGGTGGCTTCGCTATAGCGCGGGCGGAATGGCCAAAATGCCCAGCGACCCATCAGGACCAAAACAGCGGGCAGAAATGTGAGTGCCGAAAGTACGGCCATAGCCACCCCAATACTACCTACGGGACCAAGCGCTTTGTTGGATGCAAGGTCGGAAATAAGTAAACAAAACAGCCCAACAATAACGGTGCTCGACGACGCCAAAATAGGTTCGAACGAGCCTTTTAGGGCGCGGCCTGTTGCCTGTACGCGGTGGGGTAAATGGAGTAGTTCTTCGCGGTAGCGCGCCACGTATAGTAGCGAGTAGTCGGTCGCCGCGCCAATCACCAGGATGAACAGGATTCCCTGCACTTGCCCATTGAGCTGAATAATCCCTGCGTGTGCCAGTTGCCATACTACAAAAATTGCTCCAGTCAGCGCGACCATCGAAGTAAGCAGTACGATGATTGGCAGCACGGGTGATCGATATACCACAAGTAAAATTACAAACACCACAGCGAGCGCCACAACAAGCAGCAAGCCGTCGATTCCTGCAAAAGCTTTATTCAGATCGCGTGAAAATCCTGCGGGTCCCGAGATTTTGTACGACAAATCACCAAGTTTTTTTCGGTCTACGATTTTGGTGAGCGCAGCCAGTTCTTTTTTGGTGCTTTTATTGCTGTCGAGTGGTACGCTTACGAGCGCGGCTTGTTTGTCATCTGCAATAATGGCGGGAGAAATCGGCTGTGGCAACGGATGTTGGTCGGCAAATGTTTTCATCACGTCGTTGATACGCGTGGCGTCCGCCTCGCTTATCGTACCGTCTTTGTCGCTAAACACTAGAAGTGCCGGCAGGACCGAGCTATCACGAAAGTTTTTTACTTGTTCATTTACCTTGGTAGCTTCGGCACTTTTTGGCAAAAACGCCGCGAGGTCGATTTGCGATACTTCTTCGATACGCCCAAAATACGGCCCGCCTACCCCACCAACGCCAAGCCACGCGACAACAATAGCCAGCGGAATAAGTACCCGTAGAAATATAGATGGTTTTTTGCGTCCCACGTTTCCTCCTTAGTAGTTTTCTTTAGTATATCATTTCACAGTAGCGGATTTTTCGTAGAGTTCTACGTAGCGCGCGAATAATTCGGCTTCGTGGTGATTGATGTCAGGCTGGTTTGCCATAACAATATCGTGGCCTACACCCCAAGTTTTTGGAATTGCGTACTGTTCGTACGATGTTTGTGGGTTGGCAGCGGCAAGCTGGCTCGGGATTTTTTGGGCAAGGTTGTGGTCGATTGCTGTGTCGCCTTCGCTATAGACGAGCGCCAAGCGCTGCAGGTTCGGCAGATTTTTGTTTGTGTCATAGTTTTCAACAATTTTTAAGTACTGGCCAAGCCCGTAGAACGAAAAGCCTTTGTGGGGCTGTTCGCTAAAATTGTCGGGCAAAATTTTGTTGCCATACAGCATAGCAAGCGGACGGATTTGCCACGCTGGTACCTGCGAAGCGGCGGGTCGATAAAACGGCGAAAGCACGAGTGCGCGCTGCACTACGTCGTCGCGGTACTGGGCCGCCCATGTAGCCAGAACACCGCCGCCCGAAAGCCCGATTACACCCACGTGCTTGCCTAGTCCGCTGCCGCGCGTGACGCTAGTGCTGGCATACTGCACCATGTCAGCGGCATCCATTGGGCTGTACTGGCGCGAATCACCCACTATCCCGTGGTGCGGTTCGCGCGGAATGTATACATTGTACCCGCGATCGTAAAAGATCTTCGCCAGTGCATCGAACTGCGACGGGCAGGCTGTGTAGCCGTGGAGCATGACGATAGCTCTTTCGGTTTGCTTACCGTGAGTGTAAAGTTTTGAGCCGCAGTTTTCGCGCAGCTGCAGGGATTTTTCGCTCGCTTTTTCGTCGGCAATCTGCTTGGTGGCCACTTCGTACGAAAGCGTTTCTTTCGTTGGGTTTTGCAGGGCTTTGCTTTTAAGCGGCCAAAAATAAATAACCGCCACTGCACACAGAACCACACAGAAAATCACAGCGATAAAGATCAGAATTGGTTTTAAAAACGGGATATGTGCAAATGATAGAGTCATATTTGTCAGTATAGATTACTGTGGGTAGTTTTGCCAAAAAAGCTTATTGTTTTTTGTGCCAATAGGCGTATGATGAAAGATACAAAGCGAGGAGCGTGATGGGACGAAAATTTTTAGAAAAGCAAGTATTTCCAGATGCAGAAGAGTATTGGGCGGATCGTGGAGCAACGATGGAACCGACAGAAATAGACAAAGGGCGCATAGAAATGGTGCCCTTTTTTGGTCACCGAGCCGAACCACTGTCGCCGCCTGTAGCAGAGGAATATATAAAGCAGGGCGACGAAATTATCGGCATATGTATTACACACGATACGTTGATGAGCAACGGCATAGACCGTGCAGCGCGAGTGTACGTACCGCAGAGCCCACGATTTAAGCAGTTTACCGTTCATATGGAAACACCGTATATGACCAGCGAAAAGGGTCACAATGACTATATTGCACGACACTGTATGGAACGAATCGGTGCCCCTGTTGTTTTGGTGGGTCCAGAATATAGTACCGACCAAAATTGCTGGGTGCGCGAATGTGGGCGGGCGGCATTACAAACTATGCAAGAGGTTGGTAATTTATCGCTTGCCGAATCGGCAGAAGCGGGCATGAAAATTGGTGCGCAGCTTTGTGAGGAGTACGAACTTCCCCGAAAAATCGTAAAGATTGGCGAATCTCGCGCGGCAATGCTTGCCCATGCGCAGGCGCCGTATGCAAAAGCTGCAGGACTCGACATTGGCTACTTCGATCTCACCGATCCTTGTTCGCCCGAAAAAATAGTACGACGCACGCGTGATATCGCCAAAGTTGCTCTGTGGCCTGCTACCGAACTTGCTGCGTGTGCGCCCGTGGCGTTTGATATGGTGCGAAGTGGTGCGTTGTGGCGCCAGCTTGGGACGCTTTCGGGCAACCCAAACGAGCTATTGGCGATCGCTGCAAGCACGCGGTATTTACTCGGCGACGAAGCGGGGAAAGTTAGTAAGTTTATGCCGCACGATGCTGGGTTTCATGAAGCGTATTTCAAGACCAATAAAATTAGTAACCACAAAAAATGGCAAGAACACTTTGCTGAGAATCCGCTATATGGCTCGGTAGTCTTGCGCGGCGGACACTTTAATTTAGGATTTTCTTCGGTGTTGCGACATGTTATAGATCGTGTGATTCGCTATGGTGAGCAGCTCGAGGTAGATGATAAGAATGTCGATTGGCAGCAAGTACATGAGCCAGGCAAACACAACAAAGCTGATTTGTCACTTGTAGCGTAAACTAGCTATTTATTCGTTATGACTACTGCGCTGTTCGATAGATCGACTGTTATACTCGAACCTTCGTGGATATCACCAGCTAGCAGTTTACGAGCCAGTAAGTTTTCGATATCGGTTTTAATCAGTCGTCGTAGTTCGCGGGCGCCAAATTCGGGCTGGTAGCCACGTTTGGCAAGGTCGTCGACTAGTGCGTCGCTGAAAGCAATGGTGATATCTTGGCCGCGCAGCATTGCCGCCACGTGTTCGAGCTGGAAGCGCACAATGTTTTTAATCTGTTCTTTGCCCAGACTATCGAAGATAATAATATCGTCGATTCGGTTGATAAACTCGGGGCGGAAATGACTGCGCAGCACGTCCATCAATTGGCTTTTGAGTTCTTTTTTGTCTTTTTTACCTTTGGTAGCAATTTTGTCATTGTCGATAATTAGTTGGCTGCCAAGGTTGCTGGTCGCGATGATGATTGTGTTGGTAAAATCAACCACTCTCCCCTTGCCGTCAGTCAGCCGACCGTCGTCGAATACTTGCAATAAAATATTGTAGACGTCGGGATGAGCTTTTTCGATTTCGTCGAGCAATATTACGCTGTACGGGCGTCGTCGGACGGCTTCGGTGAGTTGCCCGCCTTCGTCGTAGCCGACATATCCTGGAGGCGCGCCAACCAAACGGCTTACCGTGTGTCGTTCCATATACTCGCTCATGTCAATTCGAATCATAGCCGATTCGTCGCCAAACACACTCCATGCCAGAGCTTTGGCAAGCTCAGTTTTGCCAACACCTGTGGGGCCTAGGAATAGGAAATTGGCAATTGGACGCGAGCCTTGCGTCAGACCTGCACGGCTGAGGCGTACGGCGTCGCTCACCGCGGTGACGGCTTCGTCTTGGCCGACCACACGCTGATGTAATTTATCTTCGAGATTCAGAAGCTTTTGTTTTTCTTCTTCGGTAAGTTCGCTCACAGGCACACCTGTCATAGTGCTCACTACCTGCGCAACGTCTTTGCCCGTCACTACACTGGTACTCACCCCTTTTTCGCGTTTCCATACTTCCATGAGTTCGTCTTTTTGTTTGGTGAGCTCATCAATTTCTTTTTTGAGCTTTTTGGCTTCGTCGGTCTTTTTGTGATTGCGCGCCGATTCTTCTTCCCGTTTTAGGCGTGCCAAGTCATCTTCGTATTTGGCGATTTCGGCCGTGCGGGTGTCGCTGGCGATTCGCACGCGAGCCGCTGCTTGGTCGATAAGGTCGATGGCTTTGTCGGGCAAAAATCGCGTGGTGATATAGCGGTCGCTCAGGTCGACTGCTGCGGTAACTGCTGTGTCGTCGATCTTAACTTTGTGGTGCGCTTCATAGCTGTCGCGCAGTCCGCGGATAATTTCGATAGCTTGTTCAGGCGTAGGTTCGGGTACCATCACAGGCTGAAAACGGCGTTCGAGTGCGGAATCTTTTTCGATATACTTTTGATATTCGTTCAACGTCGTTGCGCCAATAAGGTGTAATTCACCGCGTGCGAGGGCTGGTTTCATGATATTTGCCACGTCCATGCCGCCTTCGCTGCCTCCACCGCCTGCACCCACCATGGTATGAATTTCGTCCACAAACACAATCAGTTCGTCTTTGTGTTCGACAATCTCGTCGATCACGGCTTTAATACGTTCTTCGAACTCGCCTTTGTATTTGGCGCCCGCTATTACCGACATCAGACTGAGTTCGACCACGCGTTTGCCGCCTAATACTTCGGGTACTTCTTTGGCTTCGATCCGCTGCGCCAAGCCTTCTACAATTGCCGTTTTGCCGACTCCAGGTTCACCGATAAGCACAGGGTTGTTTTTGGTGCGGCGACTCAGGATTTCTATGGTAGTTTGGATTTCGTCGCTGCGGCCAATCACTGGGTCGAGCTTACCGCTTTGCGCTAGTTTAGTAAGGTCGCGAGAATATTTGTCGAGTTCGGGCGTATTGCTACTGGCGCTCACTTTGCCACTTTCGGCGCCACTGCCCACAACTTTGGCGGTTTTGGCACGTAAACTTTCGCCTGTTAGGCCGTATTTGTGCAGTACTTCGCTGGCCATGCCGTCGTCTTCGCTCGCTAGAGCAATCAGGAGGTGTTCAGGGCCAATATAGCCATGCCCGAGTTCGCGAGAAATCTGGTAAGCGCCAGAAAGCACGCTTTTAACCCGTGGCGACACACCCATTTCGGCCTGTACATCGCTTGGCGTGTCTTTGGGCGCGTTGGCATCTATGTAGCCCTGAATGTCTTTTGGCGTCAGTTTGTACTGTTTTAGAATCTCTGCCACGACGTCGTTACTGGCGAGTGCGTACAGCAAATGCTCGGTATCGACCTCTTTGCGGCCAAATTTGTGCGCCACTTCACCCGCCTGTTGGATTACGTCTTTGGCATTGTCCGAAAGCAAGGTTTCGATCCCTGCGGCTTGTTGGCGCTGCGGCCTGCCATACGCTTGTTCGAATGCCGCAAACGGATCACCCCCCGAAAAGAGCGATTCAAACGGCGAACTCGTGCCTGCTTGCTGCCGCAAACGTGCATAGTCGATATCGCAAACATTTAGTTCGGCCGACTGCCCATTTTGCGTCACCGAAACGCGGTGCGTTGCAGGACGAATTTTACATATGTCACAGGTTGAGTTCATAAACTTTGGCCTCCTTTAGTATGTATACTCCTTCTATTATACACGCTGTCAAATGAAAGCACCCTCGTGAAAGAGGGGCTTTCGAGGCCTGCCTTTCATGAGGGTGTGTTTCTAGGTGGCTTCAGTCGGTTTGCACGAAGACAGCGGGTGGAATGATTTTGAGAAAACAAACTACCTGCTTCTTGCGATCTTTGTCTGTCGTCCAGCCGCCGATCCACTTCCTGCCTTGCTTGGTCACAACGCAGTCTGCATAGCCGTCTCCGTGCGCGTACTTGGCGCGAAACTTGAGGGCGGAAGTGTCCTTCTCCACCCTTTGTAGCCTTGATAGGCCAAGCACATCACGCAATTCACCCGACCAGTTGCCATCTGCATCTTGATACAACTGTCCAAAAAACATTTGACGCGTATCACCTGCTTTTGCAGATCCTACGAATCCATAAATGGCATAGATCATACTTCTCACCAATCCTAAGAAACAAAACAGACGGACTGCCCGCCTATCGATATTGCTATTATACCATATATCGGTCTTTGACAGAACCCAAAAACTCGTTGACTGAACTCTGCAACCCAAAATGTGTGTTGGCACGGGCACGTTCTTTTTTGGTAGCAGCACCGAGCAAAGCTGCCGTTCGTATACCACCAATAATCGCCAATGGATTGCGCTGTTCCACAAGGGTGAGTAGCCCGCAATTGGTTTCGGGCAAGCCGCCTAGGCTACTGGCAATTACGCGGCACCCCGCGTGCTGCGCTTCGACAGAAAGCATGCCAAACGGCTCTTCGTACACCGATGGCATAAGCAAAATATCGGTCCGAGCAAGCAGCTCGGCCATCGATCGCACGTCGCGCACGGGCGGCAAGAGCCGTGCGTAGGGGTAGCTCTGCAACATCCGCGCAATTACTTGGCCAGATTCGACGTGTTGCCCCGCCATGACGATGGTCATAGCAATATCGAGCTGCTTCATTTCGTGTTTGTGCATCATTTCCAGCACAGTGTAAATACCTTTTTCGGGGTGCAAACGCCCCGCGTACAGCACACGAATTTTCTTCGTCGGTTTCGAGCGCACAACACTGCCAAATACTGGGTCGGCAAACGGCATAACAACATTAATATCGCTGCTATGGATGCCGAGGTACAGCGCCCACTGCTGCGCGTTGTAGATGCTGGTAGCGATAATGGTGCGCCCCGCGACGTCGCGTTTGCGTGCTTCGCGTTCACGCACCGATGGTATGGCGCAGTGCAGTATAATCGCTGCTTTTTGCTTGGTTGGCACAGGGTAGGCATGGTTGATAAACACCACTTTACCAGGCAGTTCGCTAATCATCTCCTGGCGTTCGAGCTCCAAGCACGGAATGTCAGGAAAATCCCGCTGACTGGCCCTGGCGCCACGTTGCACAAACACCACTTGCGCCGCAATGCCTCGACGCAGAAGTTCGCGGACATGGCCCGCCGTAAAGGTTTCAGAGCCGCCTGTCCCCGCCAGCATTGGTTCGCCCGCAGGCCAAATAAATGAGAGTATGTGAGTTCCTTTCGGTTGGTGTTCGCTAAAAGATGAAGAAAGCGAATATGCGAAAGGCGGATTCAAGACAATCTAGCTATGTGTCATTATACCATAAAATGAAAGCATTTAGTAGTCGAGTACAAATTCAATGCCAATCACACTACTTTGTTTCTGCTGATCGAGCGTATAGAATTCGCCTATTTGCTTTTCGAGCTGCTCGACGCTTTTGCCGCCAAACTTCGCAGGTGGATTGTGGGCAAAAAGATCGTGAAAGGTTGCGTAGCGAAGTAGCCCAATTACCCTTACGGAGACAGTTTGGTCGGGATTTTCACGATTAGTAAACACAATTATGTCACCAAGCTGAATCGCACGACGTTTTTCGTCATAAAGCCGTGATTCAGTGGTTTTCGTGCCTGATACGACGGCGTTGAATGGGATGTGGGCAAGTTGTAAATTATATGTAGTCATTTGCTCAACCTTAACATCTTTCTGCTCTCAGCGAACCAGCTCATAAGCTAATTCTGTATCTCAAATACCGTATACTCGCCCTCTTTTAATGCGTGTAACTGAAGGCTTGTATCTCCATATGCAGCAAGCTCTTGCTTGGCACCATCCCAGTCTATCTTTCCTCTTGGGTCGGCATCTCCGAAGCTTGATTTGTAGTGGGGAATGAACTTTATGGGCAGAATAGCAAAGCCATCACCACATTTTCGCCAGTCGCATGTCCAATAATGCGTAGCGAGCATATTGGAACTAGCTGAATTAGTGGCAATAACCTTATTTTTAAAGAGAGTTAAAAGATTAAACCTACTCATCCAGTATTGGATTAGGTGATCGTCACCTCCATGAAAATAAATGACGTCAGCTTTTTTGCACTGATCAACGAAGTTATCGGGCATTGCTAGCGTAAAAGTTGGCACCGTACCTTCGGGCATGTCTTCTTTGATTGTTTCAGAATAACTCTGAAATTTAGACTCCCAATACTCACGTCCTTGAGCAAAATTGCATAATAAGAATTTCGGAGCTTTGCCAAGTCCTCTGACGAGTTCCTGGTGAAATTTCATTTTTAGGTTTGGACTATTTTTGATACCGCCTGAGTTTATAACGTATTTTGTCATTTACGTAGTACCATTTCTGCATTTAGGTAGCTTGGGAAGCTGCTTGATTTTCGTGGTGAGCCCACAAGTATTTTTTTAGAACACCTTTTTGATGACATGTTTACTCTACGGGAACGGTTCAGAGAGCTGGGTATGGTTATCGAAGATGGTGTGATCTATTTGTCAGACTTGGAGAATCGGAATGTTTAAAATTCGTACAGTCCCCTCCTCACACCTGTTTGATAGCATGACGTTTGGCGAAGCTTTCTTTAAAGATGCACGTAGGTGCAAGAAGTCGTTTTCTTCTATAGGCCGTCTAAAATGATTAACTGTCTATTTGAGCTAACGTAGAGTTCTCTCGGCTCTGTAAGGAGCAGAGTTGCGGAAATTAACAATAATTTGTCAATTAAAATTCATTGGTTGAAATTTTTCAACGAATCAAATATACTCATACGTATGAGATTTGAGCAGCCTGCCGCCCTACGACTTCTACATGCGAATTTGCCAATCTTTATTGCGCTCTCTAGCCCGCATCGTCAAAAAATTATGATGATGCTTGCAAGTGGAACCGAGCTCAATGTCGAGGGGCTGGCGCGCCAGCTTGGGCTGCCGCGACCATCGGTGTCTCATCACATTAAAGTCTTGAGCCGAGCTGGGCTACTGAGTAGCCAGAGAGTGGGCGTCAACCTGTATTACAAGCCAAATTTCGAGAAGCCACTTAAATCACTGCGTGAATTCGTGGTTGTGCTAGAAGAAATAGAAAAAAATGGAGGAATCGATGCAAAAAATTCTAAGTAACATTAACCAGCTTGCCTTTGACCACCCGTGGCGAGTTATTTCTGCTTGGCTGGTGCTGCTGGCACTGCTAGCTACCGGTGCGGCGATGAACTTCCAGGCGCCCGGCAACTCAATGACCATTCCTGGCACTGAAGCCCAAAGAGGTATCGACAAGTTGTCGTCGTTATTCCCGGACGCCGGCAAAAGCAGCGGCCGGGTCGTCGTTTTTGCCAGTGGTAATAAAACGATACATGACTTCCAGCCAGAGCTAGAACAAACCGTAGGAAGTATTGGTAGGATAGATGGCGTGACTCAGGTGGCTAGCCCTTTCATGAACCCATCGGCTATCAGCCAAGACGGTAAAGTGGCTATTGTCCAAGTCCAGCTGGCTGAGGAGTCAGGCTCGAGCGAACCAGTGACACTAGAAGAAATCGATATTAGCCTAAATCGTCTACGCGAATCTGGATTGACTGTCGAAAAAGGCGGCGATCTGGTTAATAATTTTTCCCATAACCCACTCGGGGCCGGCGAACTAATCGGCGTCGGTGTAGCCTTGATCGTTTTATTAGTACTATTTGGCTCACTGGTCGCTGCTGGCTTGCCTATTTTAACGTCAGTTCTAGCGATAGGTCTGACTATGGCAGGCTTATTTAGCCTCAGTGGGGTCATCGAAACTAACACGACGACACCGGCAATCGCTGCCATGCTCGGTATTGCGGTCGGTATTGATTATTCGCTTTTTATTATCAACCGCTACCGCTCGCTAGTGCTAGAGGGAAAAAGTTATAAAGAAGCGAGCGGTAAGGCGCTGGCGACGTCTGGTAGCGCGGTTATTTTTGCCGCTGCTACGGTCGTTGTGGCGCTAGCGGCACTTAGTATTTTGCAAATACCTTTCATTACTATAATGGGGCTGACCGCAGCTGTGGCTGTGACGCTGGCTGCCCTATTGTCTGTGACCTTGATGCCTGTATGGTTCCGGCTCGGTGGCAATAAGCTACTTAGTCGACGTCAAGCAGATAGCCTTAAGGGTGGAGAGCCAAAAGCTATTACCGACTCTCGGCGATGGGAAAAATTTGGTAGCTTTGTTATAAAACACCCGGTTTCGATAATAGTGCTATCGCTAGTTGCCGTAGGCCTGATGTCTATCCCGGCCGTGTCACTTGAGCTTGGCATGCCTACCGACCAACACGCGCCGGCTGACTCGACTGAATCACGTGCGTATAAGCTGATTAGTGACAACTTTGGCGAAGGTAATAATGCGCCACTCATGGTTGTAGTTGAAGGGCTAGAGCCGGTGTCTGATGAAGAGATAGCTACCCTGAAACAGCAAAAAATTGACGAACTTGATAATCAGTTGGCTCAAAAAGCGACCGAGATGAAACGGCAATTTGAGCAACGACTTCAATCGGCGCAGGCTCCAGCCCAGCAGATGGCGATAGCACAGGAGCTTGCGACTACGCAGGCCAAAGGTGCGGCGATGCGCAGTGAAGCAATTAGTAAAATCGATAGTCAGATAAATATGGCTGGCAAGCGATTGCATTTGATGGCTGTTGCGGACAAGGTTGAGGCTACTAATAATGTCCATAGCGTTTTGCCGGCTCTGGTGAGTAGTGACGGGCGCTCGGGTGTCCTTCAGGTTATACCAAATTCTGGACCATCAGACCAGGAAACGACCGACCTGGTCACTACCCTACGGTCTGCTGATATCCAAAACGAATGGTTGGCAGGTGGACAGTTTACTGTCACAGGCAGCACAGCAATGCTGATTGACATTAATAAAAAGATTGCCGAGGCCATGCCGGTTTACCTGTTGACGATAGTCGGAATATCACTGATTCTGCTGGTGGTGGCGTTTCGATCTGTATTGGTACCGATAAAAGCAACTCTCGGCTATCTGCTGTCGGTTGCTGTGATGTTTGGTGCGCTTGTTGCGGTATTCCAGTGGGGTTGGCTTGACATTGCCAATGCGCCCGGTCCAATTGTTAGTTTCTTGCCGCTTATCGCGCTTGGTATTCTATTTGGGCTAGCCATGGACTACGAGTTCTTTCTGGTATCGAGCATAAAGAATGAACATCGCACCGAAGCCAATGCAGCCAAGTCTATTGTTCGAGGAATCGACATGAGCGGTAAGGTGGTGACTGCGGCAGCATTGATTATGGTTGCTGTGTTCTCTGGCTTTATTGCAAATGACAACAGTGTCGTGCAGGCACTAGGGTTCGCACTAGCGGTTGGTGTTCTCGTCGACGCTTTCATTGTTAGGTTGCTCATAGTACCGGCAGTTATGAAGCTGCTCGGTAATACTGCTTGGTGGGCGCCAAAATGGCTGAAGGCCATTATCCCAGACGATCTACTCGGACATTAACTCACTAAAGATGAGTGTGGGTATTAATGATCTCACCCGGAATACTAAAGTGCAATGCGCCGTCGCAACAAGTTGCCGGGCATTGTCGAACCGCGACGGGTTCGGTTCCTGCGTAAAACGTAATAGAAAATAGCCCAGGCATAAAGCCTCGGCTATTTTCTTTGGTGATCTCACCGGGAATGTTCGCGAGCGAACGCTTCGCCCGAACCGCGTGGTGGCTTCGATTCGCTGGATAAATCCAGCTATAGAAAAAGACTCATACGGCAAGCGCATGAGTCTTTTTCTATGGTGATCCCGCGGAGAATCGAACTCCGATTGCCAGGATGAGAACCTGGTGTCCTAACCGTTAGACGACGGGACCAAAACTACTTTCCTACTCTAGCAAAACAGAGGCGGATTGTCTAGATGAGACAGTATAATATTGACTAAATATAGAAAAAGTGATAAAATATAAAAATGAAAAAGGTTGACACTTTCCCTGGCAAGTATGAAATCTCTGACGAAGATGTACTAAGTATGCGAAGTGGAGATTCTGAAAATGATATTCAGGTATTTGAAGCAGAATGCCGAGTCTTTGAGGCAATTAAACGAATTGCCGAACGAGAAGCTAGGCGCTATGGTATATTTTCGGGTAATACAGAATTTGATGATCTTGTAGGTACTGTGATCGAGCGCGTATGGACTAAAGGTGTAAATGAAGGCGCATATAAGACTGGTACAACAGGACTTGATGCATACGCAACAACTATAGCGCAAAATTTATTGAAAGATCTTTTTAAGAGTCAGCGAAATCAACGAGAAGTAGTTGATGATGGTACATTAATAAATAGAAGTGATGTGAGGGCGAAACCACTTGATACTCCCGATGCAGTTGTCGACGCACTACACCTAAAGAATGTAGTTAATGAAATCCTAGCGAAGGCAGTTGCGTCTGATGAAAATGTCGAAGTATTTATTCAGAAATATTGTGATGGTGATTCATTGGTGGTGACAGCGGCTACCTTGCAAGGGAAAGTAGGCTACGAGGTAACGGTAGGATCTATTAAGCAGCGGTTGTTCCATACAAAAGTTGCATTAGGCAAAGCTGCGCATAGGCTTGGGTATGATGACATCATGTCGGTACTAGATCCTACAGCTGTTTAAGTAGCGCCAAAAGTTTCTTTGGCGTAATATCTGCTTTGATCAGGTAGGCATCGACATTGCGCTCCATGACAGCCCGTGATTCGTCGTCTTGCTCGAAGTTGGTTAGTACAATAATGCGTGAATTTGGCACAAGGTCCTCTTTCCCACCACGCAACGCATCGAGGATTTCGGTGCCGCGGCGTTCGGGTAGCATAACATCGAGTAGTATCGCATCGTACGATTTATTGCGTGCTGCCACTAAGCCGTCGTTGCCGTCGACCATCCAGTCGACATCGTAGTGCTCTTTACGCAAGGCTCGCACGTACATTTCGCCGATAAACCGGTCGTCTTCGATCACAAGAATAGATTTTATCGCCATAGTTTTATTATACCCTACCCTTTTATGACTCCATGATTTTTTATCCAGCCGCCGTGGCTACCGCGGATAATCATTTTATTGGTGCCATCACTTGCCTTTAGTTTGTCGGCTACCGAAGCATAGGTGGGAATGGCAAAGGTAAAGGTAGAGCCAGCACCTTCGACGCTGCGCGCAGTCATAGTGCCACCGTGCGATTCCAAAATAGCTTTAGAGATATAAAGGCCAATTCCTGTTCCTGCTACAGTTTCGCGGCTGCGGTGGCTGCGGTAAAATTTGTGAAACAAATTCGACACGACATTGGGCGGCATACCAATACCATGGTCGGTAACGCGAACTTCGACAAAATCGCCGTGCACATCGGCCGCAACTTCCACGCTCCCGCCTTCGTTGCTGTATTTGATCGCGTTGTCGATGAGGTTGGCAAATACTTCGCTGAGGCTTGCGGGGTCGGCAGCGATAGTCGGTAGGTCGTCGGCAAATGAAACCGCTAGGAGTCGTCTTTGGGCGTGGGCGCGGAGTTGCATGTCGTCGGCCACAATGTCGTAGACGTTTTGTACGGTGGTTTCGACCAAATGCATGTTGAGGTGACGGCGGTCGTATTTGGCGGTGTTCAGAATATTATTGATATAGCTCGAAAGACGGTTGGATGAAACTACCAGTCGTTCGAATAGCTCGCGCTGATCATCGGTAAGCTCAGCATCCATTTCGTCGAGCAGCGTGTCGAGGTAGCCGCGAATTACCGTGATAGGTCCGCGTAGTTCGTGCGCAGCAAATGAGATGAAGTTCAGGGCATCATCTTCGGGTGCATAATCATGCGTGCGGTCGATAAGCAGTAGCACAACCGACGCTGTGCCACCTTTTTGGTACGACGCTACTACGTCGAAAATACGGCGGTCTTCGTCGCCTGGTGGTTTGTCGGCGATACGTTGCCAGGTTTTGGTGGCATGAATTTGTTCGTGTTCGCAGGTTTTGAGCCACTGATCGAATGACGTTTCGGTATAAAATAGCAGATTGAGCGTGTAGTTGCCGTCGTCTTGGTTGACGATGATGGGAGCGGCGGCGTTGTGGTATACCACTTTTTGATCTGCATCCAGAACTACAATTCCCGCTGTGTTTTGGTTGAACGCAGCGTCGAGCAATGTACTGGTGGCGCTGCT
>WBZM01000619.1_pt1 | contig 21867 bp, 11 predicted proteins | sample 5204271 | NCBI WGS metagenome assembly WBZM01 (sample SAMN12344346, study PRJNA552823) | activated sludge metagenome | biome: Activated sludge suspended growth; feature: Nitrification reactor; material: Wastewater; isolation source: activated sludge from nitrification reactor of wastewater...
GGTCGCCTGGGGCGACCGGGCGGAAGTCGACGAGATCTTCGACGACCTGCTCCACGACCGCCGTGGGCACCGCAAGGGCTTCTCCGAGCGCGTGCGGGTCGAGATCGAGCGCCTCCAGCGCTTCCATCAGCGCAAGCTTCACGTCAACTATCCGCCGCTGATGGTGGTTCGCCGGCGCATGCCGCCCAACGGCGACCTCTGAACAGAAGCCCCGCTGCGGCGGACGAATCACTCGAATTCCCTTGGGGACCCGCCCCCAGCGGGTTGGCGGAGCGCTACCCGATCGCAACACCCCCCACGTTTGCATACTCCATTCGTGGGAAACAATCCCATAGACTGACCCCAGGATCGGGCGGCCGGTCTGTCAAGAGAGGGGCGTCGGTTCATGCTGAGCGGTCTTCCGTCCACACTGTGGCGGGTCAGCGAATTCGAGCAGCGCCACCGTACCGAGTCGTCGATGCCGGCTGGCTTCGATGGTTCTCGGGTGATGACCAGTTCGCTGATGGGCGAGCTCGACTCATTGCAGAGGCGGCATGTCGGGCGCGACGTCGTCGAGGTGCTGGCCGCCTGCCGCCGGGCGCAGGAACAAGCGCGTCTGTACGTGCGACTCGACGACCTGATCTGGCCGATCACCGTGTTTCCTCACTCCGGCGTGTACCACTCTCGTCACGACCTGCTCAGGACATTCGAATCGGGCGTGCGGGATCTGGAGATCGTCGCGGTCGAACCCTCGTTCGAGACGGAACCCGGCCAGCGTGAACGGGAGCGCAGCGACATCGCGGAGTTCTTCCGGCCGTTGCGCCCAGCCCTGTGGAGCCTGGCGATCAGCAGCCCGACGCGCGGACTGCTGAAGGAAATTGCCGGGACGGCTGCCTATCGTGCGTTGCGCAGGCTCGAGCAGGACGGCATGGTCGGCTCGGGTGCCATCGGACATGCGGCCCGGCGTTTGCACACCGAGGCGGCGTCGCTTCGTCACGTCGCGCAGTGGCCCGGCATGAGCCTCGAGCGCGCCATCCGTCTGTTGAACGCGCTGTACCTGACCTCGAACCTGATGGTCACGCGCAGCCACCCCAGGGCGCGCCCGGAGCCGACGACACGTTTCGGGCTCGGCACCGATGGGGGGCCTTGGTGATCCCACGCGCCTGCCCCGCATGCCGATTCCTGAACCTCGAGGGCTTGTCCGTGTGCATGTCGTGTGCACAGCCCCTCGGGGCACCAGAAGTCAGCATCGAGGCCGTGCTGGCGGCGCAGCGCGCGCGCAAGAAGGCGGCGCGCAAGGCCGAGGTGCGACGGCTCGTCCGCGAAAGCGGGCCGATGCCGCTGCAAGCGCCGGAGCGAGCGGAACCCCTCGTGCACGTGGTGCAGCCCGACCCCATCATCCGCGGTGAACTGATGTACGTGCTGCAGTCGTTCGGATTCAAGGTTCGCGCCCTCACGTTCGACGCCCCCTTTCCGAGCGACCCGCCGCCGTCGGAAGAGGTTCCCGATGTCGTGATCATCGATGTCGCGGTCCGATCGGTGGACGGTGAAGACGGGATCGAGATCTGCCGCCGATGGACCGAGGCCTTCGAGGCGCGCGAGCAGAAGGCGCCGGCGTGGCTGCTTACGGCCCGGCGCGTGCGGCCCAAGGATCGCGTCAGGGCCATTCTCGCGGGTGGCGCCGAACTGCTGATTGGCGAACTGTCACGCGGCGTCGTGGCGTCGGCGCTCGATCGCAACGGCATTGCCCTTCCGCGAGACCCGCGAGTGACGGGCTGATGTCGGGCGAGCCGCGCAGCGCCGCATCGCTAGCACCAGAGTTGCGGGGCGTGCTATACTGCAAAGCTCAGTCGCGAGGTGGAGCAGTCTGGTAGCTCGTTGGGCTCATAACCCAAAGGTCGCAGGTTCAAATCCTGCCCTCGCAACCAAGAAACAGGAGTGCCGACAAGCACATACGAAGCCCGCCGAAAGCGGGCTTCGGCGTTTCTAGGCCTTGTGACAGGATCTGTGACAGGTTCTGTGACGTCACAGGCTTGCTCGACATCACAAACCTCGATGTCATGACCGTTGGGCTTGTGACATGGTCTGGCTTGAGTCCGAAATCGCTGCGTTGATGGGGCGGGCCAAGTCGCCGGGCGACTCGTTGCCGGTGCGGGTCGATCTGCCCCACTTCCACGGCGGCATTTCATGGCCATTCCGGCTAGTCGTTCTCATTGGAACTCGCTGGCAGTCGCGTTTCACCTGGGCGCGACCCATGTTGAACTCAGGTGATGTTCTGGGTGAACCAGTTGCTAGCCTCCTCTGTGGAGACGAGGATCGCCAGGCGGCCGGTGGCCCGAGTGCATGCCACGTAAAGGTCCTCTGATGCGAACGCCTGGCTCCTGTCGGGCACGTCCGCGTGCAGGAGGATGACTTGCTGGGCCTCCAAGCCCTTGAACGACTTGATGGTCGAGAAATAGACGAAGCCCGGCCTGCCAAGGTTGCGAATGTCTTCCGTCAGCTCCAGGCCATGGCCACGTCGCACCGTGTCTACGCAGGAGTTGGCGAGCCGGAACGGCGAGATGAACACTGCGCCTCCTTCCGGGCTGAGCTCATGCGCGAGATCCCACGCTCGCGTCGCCATGGCGCGAGCGGACGTGCAGCGCGCTACGAGCGGCGCGACGCCGACCGGCACGCCAGGCATCGAGGAGATGGAGTGGCTGAGGTATTGGTTGGTGGCAGTGTTGGTGCGCTCCGTGTTTCGGCAGTTGTGGTAGAGCCGGAAAGTTACCTCGCAACCCAGCGCATCGCTGTTGCCGGCGCGGTAGACGTCCTGGCGCCAATCCGCAAAGAACAGCCACTGCCCTTCGTCCGCCTTCAGGTCGAGCAGCGCGATCACGCGCATGTCCCCGAAGTCCTGGCCCTCGTCGACGACGATGGCCTCGTACTTCTCTGCTTGCGCCATGTCGGCCGCCTTGTCGAGCACCTTCTGCGGCAGTTCCTCCAGGAAGTAACGCTCCCCGGCCGGTCCCTCGCGCGGGCCGGCGACTTGCGTGAAGAGCCGGTCGACGCTCGTGATGGACGACGCCATCGCGGCGTTCTCGATGCGCAAGCGCTCGGCGAGGGCCACGTTGAAGCAGACATAAAGGGCGCGCTTGCCCTCCTCCAGCAACGCGGCGAGCTTCCAAATGGCAAGCATGGTCTTGCCCGAGCCTGCAGGGCCGACGATCGCGACGCTTGGGAGCTCGAACGCTCCTCGAAGGGCAGCGAACTGGTGACGCGTCAGTTCGTCGATGTCCCTGGCGTCGTCGCTTGCATCGAGCGGCGTGTCCGCAGGATGGATCGCAAATCGAGCGTTGGACAGCGTCGCCGCCACGCGTCGGGCCAGGTCTGGCGTGAACGCGGTGCCTCCTGCCTTCGCGCCACGTGCCTCGAGTGCAGCGCGAAGGCATCGGTGGAGCTGGGGCATGTGGTCGCGGGCCAGCACGGTGGTCGGGTCGTGAAGGTCAAGGCGGCCCCCAACGACGCCGTTGGGATATGCCACGGCGAAGGCATAGGCGCCAGGGAAGCTCCCGAGCGATAGCTCCTTCCTTGTGATTTCCGCGAGTGCGTGCATGTTCCGGCACGCCTGCTCTGGCGGCGCCTCGTCGATGGCAACCTCCCTTCCTGGTGTGCCAGTCCTGCGGTTGGCCGCGGTTCTGTACCAGGTGCCGTCGTCTCCGATGCGCACCGACCGCGATCCCTTGACCTCGAGGATGGCCATGCCCAGCCCGGGCGCCAGCACGACGAAGTCGCACTGGCCGTCCCTGACGAAGCCCGCCTCGTTCCTAAGTGCCCACGAGACGTTGCAGACGACTGTCCAGTCCTGTGGCAACTGGTCGGCGAGCTGGCGGCGCACCTCGCGTTCCCACCGGTCGCTGGTGACCGGGCCGATCATGCGTGGCATCTCAACTCCCCGTGCCCTGGTCGTCGCGCCTGGCAACGACCTTGAGGCCGCTCCATTGGTCTCGCGCGAGGAATCCCTGGTTGCTGCCGTTGGCCCGGATCTTCACGCCTGCCCCGGCAATGTTCCGCACGGTGGCCTCGAACAGGGGCTCGTCGCCCTTTCTCGCCAGCCACGTCCCTGGGCTTGCGGTCCATGCGTCTTGCGTCTCGCATCGGACCCAGCGCTTGTCGCCCTGCTCCATTGCGCTGCCGGCCGGCAGCGCTGCAAGCTGTTCCATCCAGCCGCCAGGGCCCGCGGGGCCGGCGGGCGCAGCCGGCCCCGCGCCCACTGGCACCATCTGGAAAGCACGCAGGTTCCCGCGCACCCAGGCCATCCGGCGGCCAAGGTTAAACGTGTCGAGCACGAGCAGGTTGCTCGCGCCCAGACCCGCTGCCCAGGACATGGCCCCCCGGCTGACCGGGTCCGTCGCGTGCGCGCCAATCTTCCAAAGTGGGTGGCCTGCCAGGAACAGAGTGCCAGGCGCGCCGCCTGCGGCCCCTGGCGCCAGCCATCCCTCTAGCCCTGCCGGCCCGCTCACGCGCGTGGCCGCCGGATCGAAGGTTGCCTGGTATTGGTCGGCGAGCCTCCTGGCCTCGTCATGCCACGAGGACACCCCAAGGTTCCAGGCACCGTACAAGGGACTCGCGCCGGGCAGGTGGGACGGGTCTTCCATGCTGGCAAGGAGCTCCATGCCAAGGCGCCAGTCGATGAGGCCGTGCAGCTGTCGGTTCCGAAACCCCTTGAGCAATATGTCCGGGGAGCGCCAGGACTGCATGGGATCGCGTGCCCGGGCGCACTCCTCGCGGATCAGGCTGCCCAGGATCCTGGACGGCCCGGCCGCGTGGATGCATCCCCGGAGCAAGTCGCTCCAGTTTCGATGGGCCCACGCCACAAGGCCTGCGCCGTTGGGGTGTTCGTCGGACAAGTAGAGCTCGGCGCCGTGCTCGCCAGCAGGCCCCACGTGCCTGTGGACCGAGGCAATCTCGACATCGAGCGAGTCGACGTCGAGCTCCAGCGCGATCGCGCGCTGCAGGATTGTCGCGGCCGAGTACCAGGCGGCCCTCCTGCAGGCGACCTCGCGCGCGTCGTCGAAGAAGCCCAGGCCACTTGCGTCTTGCATCCTGACGCTGAGGATGTCCGTGGTCTTCGACGACGCCAGGCTTGCGCGCACCTGGGGGTTGTCGTCGTCGGTCGCGAGCCACATCGTTGCCTCGATCTCCTGGCCCCTGGTGCGCTGGCGCAGCTGGCGCGACCTGTTGAAACCGAAGGGCTGGCCGGACTGGTCCTGCGCGATGCGATAGACGGGCCGTTGCGAGGACAGCGCGAGCCAGGTGCGCCCAACCTGCGCATGCTCGACTTCGCCAATGGAAGGCGACGCAACGAAGGCCGTGGCTCCGCCATTGCTTCTCGACTCGGTAGTGCCCGCCGGCGTGTCGACGTCGAGGTCGGTCACGAAGCCGTTTGGCTTGACGGCCAGATACAGGCTTGCGCCTTGCTGCCCGCAGCTGGGGCAGTCGCCAAGCGTTGGCTTGGAGATCCAGCTCTCGTCCCAGCCAGGGATCGGACGGGCGGGACGGAGCGACTGCCTGTCCGCGGGGACGACGGCGAGGTTCCTGCATTCGCGGCAGAAGACTTGCCACGAGGCTTGCCCAATCGGGTCGGAGCTCGATGCCCAGCGATTGCCGTGCATGTGTCGCAAGGGGCCGACGAGGCCGAGGGGGGAAAGCAGGCGCTTGTCCCACGTACGCTCGGACCCGGGCGCGAACTCGGTGACCGCCTGGTCCAGCGTCCGGTCCAGGGCCTTGGGCTCACGCATGTACGCAGGCTGGTCAGGAAGGAAGAAGAACAGGCTGCGGATGTCCGAGGGCATCCCGTACATCGGCAGGATGCCGCTGTCAGCTAGGGCGTGGCCAAGGCCTCCGGAGGCGTCCGGGGCCGCGCGCGCTGCCGCGAGGATGCGTGGCGGCAATGAGCCCACTGCCGCGGCCAGGTCCGCCGGGGCGATGCCAGTGCCGCGCGCGACGGTCGCTGCAACATCCTCGACTTGCGCCTTTTCCTCGCCTAGCCATTGCTCCACCGAACCGCGGTAGGCCTCGTCGGCAAGGTATCGCGCCACCGTTCCCATCTCGCCGTGCGTGTCGACGGGCGTGCCCGAGCCGCGCCAAGTAGCGCCCGCCGACCTGAACGCCCGCCTGAGGACTTCCTTGGCCACGAGCCTCTCGGCAAGGATGCGCTGGTCGCTGCTCGTGGAGACCGTTGGCTGGGGAGGCACGCCGCTCGTCATCTCCTCGGGATGGTCGAAGTGGATGCGGTCGTGGGTCTGCCCGCGGCAGTAGGTGAGCACCACCGAGTAGGCTTGCCTCTTGCGGCCCGCGCGGCCGGCCCGCTGCTGGTAGTTGAACCGCTCCGGCGGCATGTTCGCCTGGAAGACCGATTGCAGTGCCCCGATGTCGACGCCCACCTCCATGGTCGTCGTCACGGACAGCAAGTCGATGGAGTCGACGATTGGCACCACCAGCCGCCTTGACGTGTCGTCGACCTGCTCGCCATCGAAGAAGACATCGCGGAAGTGGCGTTGCCGCTGGGCCTGGTCGGTCGTCTGTCCCGTGAGCTCCTCGGCATGGATGCGGAAGGCGGACCCAGGGCGTGCCGACAGTGACGCATAGTAGTGCCTCGCCTCCATCTCCGACGCCGTCTCGGGCCCGTCCGGCGCGGGGGCGAGCTCGGCAGTGCAGCGCGTGCAGATGCCGGCGGAAGCGTGCCAGTGCACTTGCCCGCAGCGGGCGCAAGCCCATGGCCTGTCGGAGCGGCCAGCAAACTTCACCCACAGCTCGGACATCCTCACGATGCCCCAGGCCTGGTTGGCATGGTGTCCGGAGGCAATGAGCGCATCGCGCACGTGGTCCCTCAGCACCTGCCAGTCGACGCCGTGCTTGTCGCCGCAGGCCCTCAGGTAGCGAACGGTCCGCCCTTTGTCCACGCCCTCCAGCGCACCGCCGGTTGGCTGGCTTGCCTGCCACGCGGTAGGGGTCGAGTTGCCTTGCGGCGGGTCCGTGCGCCGCTCCTCCGTGAGGATGCGGATCACGCCCTCGCATGCCTGCCTGAAGGCATTCGGATCCATGCGCCCCGGGGGTCGCGGGTCGACAGCCGGCGACAACGCTAGGTTCCCGAACCCCTGTGCCTCGAGGTCGTAGAGCAGTCGCCCGGAGATGGCCCTCCAGGCCTCCTTGCGCAGCGATTGCGAGAGCCTCGCCAGGTCCGCAGTGCGCGCCTGCGACAAGGGGACTCCGGCGAGTACTGGTTCCGTGCCTTCGCGCCACTGGATGAGCGACGTCCAGTCGCCGCCGTCGATGCGCCGCACGTCGACGCCCGGTCCCGCCGGGTTCACGCCGAGTCCCGCCAGCCTCGCCCAGACTGGCGGCAGCGCTTCTTGCGCCGGAAGCGGATCGTGCAGGAAGCTGTCGAGCCGCACGTAGCCGGGCTTGTAGCGCTCGGCAAGCTCGACCTCCTTCCTCGCCGCCGCGGAAGCCAGCTCGCCGTCGTCGAGCACGCTGCGCGCCGTCGTGCGGAACGACTTCAAGATGTCCCACTCGGGGCCGGGCAGAGCGTCCCTGCAGCCGAGGATGATCGCCTTCGCCTTCTCGTCGTCGCCGGCCCTGAGGGCCTGCAGCACTTGCAGCTTGAGCCCCTCCATCCCGCCGGATGCTCGCTGCCGGATCTCCTGGAGGACGAAGGTCCTGAGCAAGTGGCGCCACTGCTCGGACTCGACCCCGTTGGCCAGCGTTGCCGCGGACTGCCGGCTGTCCGAGAAAGCCACGAGCCGCCGCGCTTCGTCGCCCGGCAGGACAGCCATCAGGTGCTTAGTTAGCAGCAGCGAGGTCTGGGTCAGGCCGGTAGCGAAGGAACGGATCGGCGACGGCCGCCCGCCCTTGCGGTCCGAGTAGTTCATGCCGCAGCCAGGGCAGAGCTGGGGCATCGCCGGCAGCGCGACGGCCGCCTGGGGGTTCTCGGCAACGTCCAGCCAGAGGCAGCGCAGGCGCCCGCCCCCGGGCGACCCGCCGATCTCGACCATGCCGGTCGCCGGGTCGATGGCAGCCTCGACCCACCTAGCCTGCCCGCGCGCCACGGGGCGGCGCTGGTCGTCCCGCTCCTCGCTTGCCTGCTGCCACTCGAGCGAGGACTGCCCAAGCGACCAGGTCTCGTCGACGAGATAGACGACTCCCAGCCTGGAGGCTGGCTGCGAGTCGGTGCGCGCCTGCTGGCTGGACTCCGGCATGCCCTCGATCGACGGGGGCAGCGGGGCCAGCTCGAACTGCCTGCCCAGCCCGCCGTCGGCCGGCGTCTTGTACCCTGCCAGGAGCTGGGTGCCGCAGCACTCGCAGTAGAGCGCCTCCAGGACGCGCTGGCCATCGGAGGACATGCGCGCTTCCGCGAGCAGCCTCCCCACTCGGCGCTTGGCGTCGGAAGCGTCGAGGCTCGCGGTGGCCCACAGGCCGTCGATGTTCTTCACCATCCAGTGGAACCGAATCCGCGGCAACTGCAAGGCAGGGACAAGCCCTTCGGACAGCACGAGGCGGGCCGCCTCTGCGCCAGCCGCGAACAGTCCCCGACAGGCGTCCTCCCGCCCTGCCGGCGTCGCGACGCCAGGGAACAGCCTGGCGGCAAGGCTGGACAAGGAGTGCGCACGATGGCGCTGCCTGCCATCGTCCCAGAACCCCGCGACGACCTGCTCGGCTAGCCCAGGGGTCTCCTGCGTGCCGGCGTACGTCCTCGCGACCGAGGCCGCGAGCGCGGCGTCGGCGGGCCGGCCCGCGAGCTCGATGCATTGCCCCGCGAACGCATCGCCCAGGGCCGGAGCCCCGGCCGGCGGCCGGTAGACACTTACGCCGTCCTCGATGTGGAAGCGAGTGCGCGCGGCGTCGGGTTCCATGCCGAGGAAGCCCCCTAGGAACTCGAAGGTGGAGGGGCTGTTTCCGTCGAGCGACGCGCTGGAGGCCAGCACCTGCAGCTGCATGCTTTCGGGAGAGAGGCCCAAGCGGTCCAGGAGCAGCCTCACCAGGTACCCGACCTCGGTGCCGGCGGCGCCCCGGTAGAGGTGCAGCTCGTCGATGACGAGCTGGAAGACGTGGTTCTCCCGGTCGGCCGCCAGCCAGGCTCGCGTCGCCTCGAAGATGCTCTCGTCGGCCCGATCCCCCTGGATCGCCGGGTCGGCGTGCCGCATCAGCATGATCGAGAGCATGCTCACGTTGGTGATCAGGATGTCTGGCGGCGAGGCCTGCATCTCCCAGCGGTGGAACATCTCCCCGGACGAGGGCTCCATGCGCGGCACGAACGAGCCTTGCTCCTCGAGGTCGTCCCGGCGAGCCTTGCAGCGCGCGATGGCGTCCTGATCGCCGCCGAGCTCTGCGGCCTGGAGGCGCAGGCGCGCTTCCGCGAGCGCGCGGGCTTGCCGCTCGTGCTGCTCGATGGCTACCTCTAGCGCCGCCTTGAGCTCGCCCCGCTTTTGCGAGTTCGACTCCCTGCGGCCGTTGTCCCCGATCTTCCAGGGATGGCCCGCGACTGGCGTGGATCCGTTGTACCTCCCGAACCTGATCCGGTTGCCTCCGAGCACGGCATCCATGGAGCCCAGCGCCGGGTCCGAGTCCAGCGCAGTGCGCAGGCGCGCAAGCTGATCCTCGACAAGCGCGTTCATCGGGTAAAGCAGCAGCGCGCGGACCGCCGGGGCGCGCGACTCGCCCCTCTGCGCGCGACGGTCCAGGTCCCACGCTGGCGGACTCGACCTTGTCCAGGGCGGGGCCGAGGGACGTGTTGCCCTGGCCCAGCGGCCCTTGCCATCGGTCGCCTCGCGCGCGATCGAGGCAAGCACGGGCAGCAGGAACGATTCGGTTTTGCCGGAACCCGTGCCGGTGACCACGACGCAATGCTTGCGCTCGAGCGCCGCCTTCAGCATGCGCTGCTGGTGCATGTAGAGCGGATAGCCGCCACGCATGAGGCCAGCGCCCGCAATGGCCTTGAACGCGGCGCGAGCTGCATCGCTCATTCCCGGGAGGTCAGGCGCCTCGAGCGCGCCGAGCGTCTTCCCCGCCTCGTAGGCAGGCAGCATCTCGAGGTACGGCTCCTGGAAGAGCACGCCGGTGGTATCCAGCAGGGCCTCGCGGTCCGCCTCGAAGGAAGGCGAGTTCGTCCCGAAGGCTGACTTCACGTATCGCTTGAGGTTGGCCTTTAGCTCCTCCCACGCGCCAATCGGATCGGTGTCCACCCTGTCCATTGCTGCCTCCCTACTTGTTGCCTTGATGCGTGGCCGCTGCCGCTACTTGCCTATGGATGCTCGCCGCCGAATGTCCTTAGCTCGCTCCCAAGCAACGACGCTACACGCGCTGCGACTTCGGGCGGTACCCACTCGTAGCACAGCCAGGCACCGGGCACGAAGCCTTCGTAGACTGGGCTCGCGATACCCACTCTAGTGCCGGTGTGCTGCCATTGGAGGACAAGGTCGTTGCCGTCGAGATGGCCCTCAAGCATGGCCACCCTGGGGCCGCCACCCGAGCAAAGCGCGAGGGCCCTCTCGATGACCGCAGGCGGCTTGATCCGCGCGGGAATCCAAAGCTCTCGCGCGGCGGGGTCGTAATGGACCGGCCACGGGTAGGCATCGGTCCTTCCAAACATCTCTCGCACCATCCGGGCGAAGGCCGACTGCGATAGCCAGACGCCCCACCGGGAGTCATGGATGAAGCTGTACCTGGTGGAGTCATCGCCGTCGATCGTCCCGAGCACGTACACCTGCAGGCTGGGGATCGACGGGTCGTCGAACCTGAAGAGCTGGCACTTCGTCTGCGGGTCGACGACCATGCGCGGCGACGAAGCCGCGCAGAACTTCGCGGAGTTCGGTACGAGGCGCTGCAGCTGGCCGAGGTCGGCGGACAGGCTGCCCCAGCCCCACGATGCGAGCGCGGACCTTGCATCATCGAGCGACCCGGCCCATCTTGAAATGGCGTCGCAAGGGAGGCGGGCCATTCCGAGCCCGTGCGAGCTGGCCAGCCTGCTCGCCGACTCGTCGCCAGCGGCGAGCCGGAGCGTCGGGAGAGTGCCGCTTGCCTGGTCATCGAGCAGCACGCGGGCGCCGGCCCAGCCGAGGACGTCGAGCCATTGCTGCGACCGCAATGTCCCGCCAATGCCATAGAGCTTGTCGGCCCCCTGCTTGGCCGGAAGCGAGTAGACGAATGGGTCGACCCTGTGCACGCGCACCATGTGGCCCTTGTCGTCCGTCTCGATCTCGAGATAGGCACGGCAACGAAGGTCCAGCAGCAGCAGCGCGGGCTGGACCTGGATGCCATCGGCCTCGGCGAGGCGGCCTAGCTGGTCTCGGGCAGCACCGTATCCCACCGAGCCCAGCTGCGCAAGCGAGTCCAGGAACTTGCCGCAGATGCTTGCCTGCGGCTGCAGAGCCATGGCGTCGCTCGCGCGGGCCCGGCGCAACTCTATCGGCGGGCTGCCGAGAGGTTCGCCGCTGATCGCCGAGGAGTCGCGAATGACCGCGCCCCGCAAGCCAAGGTCGTCGCGCCTCGAGCGCCCGAACGGGTCGATCGAGAAGGCTCGCGACAGGCCGCTGCCGGTTCCTTCGGGTGCCGAGATCCTGAGCCTTGCCGACGCGAGGACGCGGCCTCGCTCGACAACCCTGGCTTCGAAGATGGTGCGGGCGAGGTCGACGCTTGTCATCCGGTAGCGGCGAACCGGGGAGCGGCCGGGCACTGGCGCGAGGCCTGCGTGCGTGCCGAGCTCGTCCAGCCGCATTCCCGGGCACTCGACTACCGCTCCATCGCGCTGCTCTACCTCCAGCACGGGTAGGTCGTACGACGCGTACAGGCGAGCCCCTCCTCGCAGGATCGGCCTTCCCCCTACGAAGCGCAGGCGGGCTAACGCATCCTGGAGCACATCCTCGTCCGACAGCCACTGCCGCTGTGGCCCTTGCAGGCGCTCGGACCTATTGATGCAGGTGAGGGTCCAGCCTTCGGGGAGGCCGCCCGCGTCCATTTGCTTGTGGACGATGCCCTCGTTGGAAAGGTACCTTTCAAGGATCGCGCTATGGCCCGGCGAGCAAACGATATAGGCCGGGCCGGCAAGCGGAAGCTCTCGCTCTACCAACTGCTCGCCGAGCCTTGGGTCTGGCGTGTCCCAGGCAAGGATGCGCATCACTCGGCGCGAAATCCTGCCGATGCGAATGCCGCCCCCGAGCTCCGGGGAGTCGGCGTCCTCGTACTCCACGCGATGCTCGACGTCGCCGGTTCCAGAACGGGCCAGCATCGAGCGCATGAACTCGGCTCCGGGCCCGCTGGTTGCCGTCGCGAAGCAATCTCCCCACGGCTCGAGGCGAGCTGGAATCTGCATGCCATCGAACGCGAGCCTGCATGCGTTGCCTTGCCCAGACCGCCTGAAGCGCCACCGAATGTCCCAGCCTTCCGCCTCGCCCTCCAATGGGCAAAGTGCGAGGGTGGTGGCCTCGACTTCCTCTTGCTGCGCCATCTGGTCGCCGCGCACTGCCTGCTGCGCCCGCTCGCGCTCGGGGCGCCGGCCGTCCCAAGACTGCAGCACATGCCCCAGGATGTGCAGCAACGGCTCCTTGTACTGCGGCCTCCGGAACGCTGTTCGGAGCCCGCTGCTCAGGTAGTGAGCGTCCCTCGCCAGTTCTGCAAGCCGGCCTAGCAGGATTGGCGTTAGCGTTTGCCCAGGACGCAATCCGCACGCAGCGAAGAGCTGGCGAATCCCTCGGTCGTCCCTCCGCGATAGAAGGCACTGGGACCGAGGCACGCCGACGAAGCGGTGCTCGCCCAGCACGCGCCTATTGAAGTTGCCGAACCTGCCATTGCACTCCCTGGTGCTCCACCGCTCCAGGTCCTCCCAGGCCTCGGACATCGCGCTCGTCACTTGAGGCAAGCTTGGAAACGGGTGCCCGCCAAGTTGCGCCACCTTGGCGTAGAAGCCGTCCTCCGCCTCCGAGGACGCCAGGACCCAGAGCGCAAGGATGGGCAGGTAGGCTGGCGCCTTGGCTCCCGCGTATGAAGGCGACTTCGAGCCTGGGTCGATGTATCCCGCTGCAGGGACCCGTGCTACGCGCTGGCGCGCCAAGTCTCGTGCAAGCTCGGCGCAGTTCACCGTCATGCGAGCCATCCACGGCGGGCCTTGCCGTACGGCTTCTATCAGGCCGTCGGCTCCCCCTAGGTGGATTCCGAACGAGTCCAGCTCATGGTGGCTAGCCTGCAGCCACGACTCCTCGCCATTCGATGCGGGCGGGAAATACTCCTCGAGGAGCAGTGCGTTCCAGTCGACGAACAACGACATCGGGGGCCCGCCTCACTGGGCCTAGTTGCGAACGTGCATGGCACGCACCGCGATCTCGTTGGGCCTGACCCTAGGGCTTGCGTCGGTGAGATTCATGCTGCTCCTTGCGTTGGACCCTCGGCCTGGAGCGCACCGCAAACGGATGCATAGGCTGGCTCAGGACGTCGCGCGGCGAGCGTGCAGGCCCGCTTCGCCCTTCGCTCGGTTCCTAGCCGGCGATTCCAGGCTGACCTTGGTCATGCCGCTCGCCTATGCTGCGGTGCTTGCTTGGACAGCCTCAGGATCTCTTGTAGGTAGCGGCCAAGGAACTGGGCAAGCCTGGGAGGGACGGCGTTGCCGACCTGCGTGAACCTAGGGCACTCGTGCGCCCTTCGGTCCCCTCCACTCGTGTACTTGCCGAGAAACCTGAACCAATCAGGGAAGGACTGGAGTCGCGCGCATTCGCGCACCGTCAGGATCCGCGGCTCCGAGTAATGGATGAAGTCGTCTGGCAGCGTGGTGATGGTCGGGGCCGGCAGGCCTGGCTCGAGCCAATGGACCCGGTGCTTCGCCGACTTGAGTAGTCGTTGCGCTTCCAGCCCCGCGCGAAACCCGCGCGTCCCTCGTGCCTGGAGGGCGACGAACTTGGCCACGGTTGCTGGCCGGTGCCGTGCAAGGCGCACTGAGTTTGGCGACTGCCGTGGCGGCAGCCCGGCGTGCATCTGCACTTGGTACTGGGTACCTGGGCCCCAGTAGTTTGCTTGCTCGAACCCGGGCGTGTCTTCGCACGGCACGAGGCGGCGCCGCGAGGTTTCGAGGTCGCCAATCGCCTGCCTGCAGGTGATTTTCCGTCCGGGGGAAAGTCCCAGTCCGGCCAAGTGGTCGATCCTGATTTCCTCTCGCAGGCCGTCTGCGAAGACAGAGTCGGCGACGCGCTGGCTCGAGGAGCGCAGGCCCACCATGAAGAATCGCTTGCGGTACTGAGGCACGCCATAGTCCGACGCGCAGAGCTGCAGCGGCATGGTTGCATAGCCCATTGCCGACAGCCGCTGCTGGATGCGCCAAGCCGCGGTGCCACGAGACTGCATCCCGGCTACCGCCCACCCGTTGACAAACGGCATGTCGATGCCAGCCACGTTCTCCAGGATGATTGCCTCGGGCTGTAGCAACTCCACTAGGTCGAGGTAGTAGTGGGACATTCGATTTCGGCTATCGAGCGGCCTGCGCTTGCCATAGACCGAGAACCCCTGGCACGGTGGGCCGCCGACGATTACCTCGACTTGTCGCGACAACCGTCGCAACGCCGAGGCGTACGTCGATAGCATCGCCTTGATGTCGTGCGGCATTCGTGGCACCGACGAGGGCCACGCAAAGCCATCGAGGCCGTTGGGGCTAGACAGATTTGAGTCAAGCGTTAGGAACGCGTCCTCCATCTTCTCAATGGCCAGCAGTCCCTGGGCGCCGGACTGCATCAGGCCTAGCGACAGCCCGCCGCATCCCGCGAAGACATCGACAAAAGTGAAACTCACGATCTCCCCAGCCGTTTCCCGAGGGCATCCCCCGACATTGCGTTATGCAGCGCAAGTCCTGCAATTCCGTGCATCGTAGCCTGCAGGTGGCTCAGGAGATGAGCCACCCGGGATTGCTCATTGCGCGCCGCGAATCGCCAACGCCAGCCGGGTGGCTGCCTCTCTTGCCTTGGTCCCTGATGAGAGCGCACATTCCCAAATGACAAAGACCCGCCAGCCCGCCGCCTGTAGCTGCTGAGCGACCTCGCGGTCGCGTGCAACGTTGCGCGCAAACTTTGCTCGCCAGAAATCGGTGTTGCTCTTCGGCGTCGTGGCGATCGGGCAGCCTTCGTGGCGATGCCAGAAGCAGCCGTGCACGAGCACCACTGCACGATGGCGTGCCAGCACGATGTCCGGCTTGCCGGGCAGGTTCCTGGGATGCAGGCGGAACCGCAGGCCCAGGCGATGCAACTCGTGGCGCAGTGCGACCTCTGGCCTTGTGTCTCTACCGCGGATCCTCGACATGCGCTCGGACCGCTGGGCGGGCGTGAGGAAGTCAGCCATGTCGCCACGCGTCAGCCCTTCCCCCGCTGGCCTTGTGCAACCAGCTCGTAGAACGGCATGCCGCGTATCACTTGTCCAGCAGAGTCGTGCGACTTGAAGAGGCAGTGGTGGTTGGGTAGCGATTTGACGCGTTCGGCGAGCTCGCCCACGTCGGCGGTGAAGCCAAGCGCGCCGAGCTCGGCGGGCGTTACGTTCGGCACCTTGTGGATGAACCAAGTCAGCAACGGGTCGCGGTAGTCGGTGCCATTCACCTTGAAGTGCCGCAGGTACTGCGATGCCAGGATCACGCCGGCTCCAAACTCGCGTCCCTGCAGCAGGACCTTGCGCAGGACGTCGAACTCGTAGCGCATGATGTTGTCGGCCTCGTCCACGAGCAGGTACGAGTCGATGGCTCGAAGCTGAGGGTCCTGCCCGAGGAAGGGGCGCTTCGGGATCCTGAGCATGTACTCGTAGAACATGTTCAGCATCACCGCGACGAGCAGGTTCTTGGTCCGGTCGTCCTGGCCAAGCGAGGCAAGGGACACGACGACGACGCCATCGAGGAACTTGTCGAAGCCGGCGGCCTCGCCGGGCTCGCGTGCGAAGACCTCCATGTCGACCAGATCGTCGATGATTCCAAGGGGCGAGTCTGGCTTGCCTCCCATCAGATCCTTGTACTCGGCATGCACCTCGTAGATGGTCGGGGCCCTGCCCGCCACTTCTGCCGACTCGTAGGCGCTGCGCACGGCTTGCTTAAGTTTGTTCCGCTGGACGGGGCCGATGCCTGAGTAGATCTTGTCGAGGACGTCCGCGAAGAAGCGATAGCGGTCCAGCCAGGGAGCTGCGGACTCGCTTATCTCCGAGGTATCGAAGAGGTTGAGCGGCAGCCGATGGGGCTTGACGACGCGGGCGCCGGTTGCCCGGACGAAGTCCTCGCCGCTGTAGTCCTTCTTGTAGTCGAAGATCAGGAATCGCGGCTTGATTCCGCGGTTCGCTTCGCTCGACGAGGCGATCTGCAGGATCAACGACTTGAGCAGCTGCGTCTTGCCTGTGCCGAGATCCCCAACTACGCCGATGTTGAGCTGGTTCAGCCGTGTGTCGGATAGGTCCAGTCGCACCGGTCGCGACTCGAATCCACCGGTCGTGCGCCCTGCAAGGAGTTGGATGCCCTTATCGGCGGGGACAGTTGCTTCCAGGATGGCCGAATGGGTCGGCGACGCGCCCGCGCCTGCGCCGGTATCGCCTGTCCCCGCGCCTTCGCCTTCAGGCGGCGTGCCCGCCGAGCTTAAGCCGTCATCGAACGTGCCCGGCGTGGTGGCCGGGCCGCCGCCCACGGGCCGGCCAGGATCGCCGGGTAGGGCCGGCGGTTGCGAGGGCAGGGGCTCCAGGGGAATGCTCGGTGTCTCGGCTGGCCGAAGGCGCCAGTCGCCAAGGCTATTCTTGATCGCGGCGTATAGCGTGGCCGGGTCGCCAGCCACAACTCGCCCAGCATCGCCGAGCGAGACCACTAGCGTTTCGGGGAAGCCATCTGCGTCGCAGTCCCTTTGCTCGCTCTGCCGGGAGCCGTCGACGAGGATCAGGCGCCCGGAAGGATCGATCTGCACCTGCGCAGTCCCGCCGAGCAGCGCGGAGGCTATGGCCTGGTGGTACTCCGACCATCGCGTCGCGTGCTGCTGCACGTAGCTATGCTGGCTGTACACGCGCAAGCCAAAACCGATGATGGTCGCGAGCAGGTGCTGGAGTGCGAGCTTCCACAGAAGAGGGCCAGCTGCGGCCTTGGCCTCGAGCGATTGCAGCAGGCTCGACAGCGATCTTGCCTGACCGAGCGCCTCCTTGCTGTCCGCAACGGACATGGCGCCTTGGCGGAACTTGACCTCGACCGGCGTCAAGCGCACTCGCACTGCCACGCCTTGGATGGAAATGCAGGCCACGAGAAGGTCTGGCCGCGACAGCGAGGGCTCTTGCTTACCGTGATGCAGCGCGCGATTGAGGTCGTCCAGATGCTCGCGGAACGGGTCGACAGGGACGACGATACAGATGTTCGGCTCGCCTTCTCTGCCGTCAAGCACGGGCATCAGGCTCGCCTGCCCTCCAGAGGGTCGGAACTCGTCCTGGATAAGGCGAACGCCGACAAAGAGGCCGAGGCTGCCCGTTGCCCCCGAGTCGTCCGAAGACATGCCTTTCACGGTGGGGATGCCGCGGCGCGCGACCTCGAGCAGGAGTTGGCTGAGCACCTCGTCGCTCGCTCCGGAGCAGCCTGGCAGGCGCGCTACGGCCCTCCCCAGCGCATCGCGGTCGACCTCCTTGGCTTTCGATAGCAGGTAGTAGCCATTTGTGTCTCCCGCACGCTGCGAGTACGAAGGAAGGTCGTAGTCCCAAAGGTACGCGCCTTCCAGCCATCGGCCCAGGAAGCAGGACGGGTCGATGGAGGACGAGGAGACCGCGACGAAGTCGGCTTGCTCTTCCTCGAGCATTCGCCTAACCGCAAGGACGTTTGGCGCGAACATGAGGCCGGCCGTGGCAGGAGATTTGTTCTCAAGCGACGCGACCGCGTGGGCAATCTTGTCGGCGAGCGCATCGCCGCACGGCGGCGCAGGCAGGCCTTGCCTCGACTCGCTCAGGAACGACTGCGACCCTCCAGCGAGCTGCCGTCGCACGCGCTGCCGCAGCAGCGCGCCTGCAGACAGGGCGGACCTGGGTGCGTTCGCCGTGGGTTCGGGGTGGGACGAGTCCAGCTGCGCAATGATCCCGAGGTCGGGCCTAGAGCCAGCCGGCCGGCCCTGGAACCAGCGGACGGAGTTGCCAGTGTCCTCGCTCAATGCAGCCACCGTCGCGTCGTCTGGCATCGCGTCGAATGTGTCGCGTGTGTCGAAGACTTGCAGCAGCCGCGGGCCGAGCCCAGCTGCCCTGCCGTTGCCGGCGGCTCCGGTACCGAACCTCTCGCGACACCAGTCGAGCAGGCCCTCGTTGCATGCATCGGCCGCGCCACCGCCGCTCGATACCGCCACCCCGAGAGTCAGCTTCGCAGACAGCATTTCCGAGACATCGCGTAGCGCGCGCCCCACCTGCGCGGAGCTGAATCCGCTCGAAATGCCACCTACCTTGACGCCGAACTCGTGGTCGAAGGGCGGTAGCCTTGAGCGCTCAACCAGATGGCCAAGGCGAGTCCCGTTGCAAAGCACCGCCCAGTAGTCCGAGCTGCACTCGACGGAGAAGAACTCCTTTCCCATGGTGCCTGCCGCCGAGTGAAGCGGCAGGGTGAGCATGTCGGGCACGCAGTCAGGGTCCAGTACGCTCGCCGCAGGACACGGGCTCCCGTCGTCAAGAGCGTGCTGGAGGGTTGCCTGCGCCAGGCAGTGCCACGAAAGCCTCGCCGGGTGGAGCGGGCTGACGAGGATCGCGTCTGGCTCGCGCATGAGGGTACGTCCGTCGCGCTCCCGCGAGGCGACGATGGTTACGTCGGCCCAGCTCGCGATGTCCGGGCTGTCGCGCAGCCAGGCAACATACGAGTCGAGGTACTGCTCAATCAAGTGCTGGAAGCCGGTGTCGCGCAGATAGAGCTCGCCGAGGCGGACTGCCTCGACGAGCCCGCCTTGATCGGGGCCGCGGATAGCCCTCGCGACAGCAGTGCGCGCCGCGAGGAAAGTCGCCGGGGCCTCCAGCTCATGCCACGCCGGACGCGGGTCGTGCAGGAACTCCCCAGCAGACAGGATCGTCTTGCCGGCGAGCTTCCAGTCGGGCGGCGCCCAGGCCGAGGCGTAGTCATCGGCGAGCACGAGCGGGCGCCAGGAGTGCTCTGCCTGCTGTTCCTCCAGCATCCAGGCCTGTAGCTGGTTGCAGCGAAGCCCTCGGTCGATCTCGACCGCGAGGCTTGCACGCGCCTTGGCCTCGCCTCGCTTGTTCAGGCGGATCAACCGCTCGAGCTCGCTCCGGCAGCCCTCGCTGTCGCCTTGCTCGCAGCTAACCTGGATCCTGCATGTCTCGCGCCCAGACCCACGATCCAGGTGGAGGTCAATCTGGTACTCCTCGCTTGCATCTACCTCGAGCCCGTAGCGGCCGTCGCCTGCTTGCACAAGTCGCAGCGCTTGCGTGGCCTCGCCGCCGCGCTCACTCTCGGCCAAGTCCGTTCCGATTGCCTCCAGCTCGAGAGACACGTCGGGTCCAACGAACACGTCAAGGTAAATCCTTCCGGCCCCAGATACCTCGATTGAAGACTCCAGCTGGATCTTCTCCCTGTTCCCCTTCGCGGCTTCCTTTGGCGGCGAGAGCTTGCTGGCCAGGCGCGACCAGACGACGATGCCCGGTTCCCAGGTGGCAAGCGAGATGACCTTTGCCGAAGCCTCGCCGAACCCGTCGGCGCTGGCTTTGTACCGAATCGGCGACTTGTGGCGGGGCGGAATAGGGTCGTGCCACTGCGCAACTTGATCGACGGCCAGCTTGGCCGAGGCGAGGCCCTTCGCCCCGGATCCCGCGCGGCGCTCGACTGTGACGTCAACAACCCCGTCGCTTCCTGTCGTACGGACCTCGAGGACGGCTTCGTCCCGGACGATGGCGATCGCGCGAGCAGCGCCTGCCACCAGCGAGTTGGTGCACGAGATGCCAACCTCGCCGGTATCGGGGCTACCTTCGTCCAAAAGGTCAATCCAGCGCTCCGTCGTGAGGTGCGTCCACCACCACGGCGGCGTTCCCACGTCGGGGCCGCGGCAAGGACCGTAGAAGCTCGGGGCCCCGTCCCTGAACTCCGTCACCAGCTCGCAAGTGCGCCTCAGGTGGGCAAGGCAGTCGTCAAGCGCTCGCCGGTCGTCGTCGGTGCTCGCGTTCTGCATGGCGCGCGCTATGCCTTGCGCCAAGCCGCCTTCCACTGCGTCGGCCAGTGTGGCGAGGGCGCTGACTTGCTCCCTCGCCCTCAGTGCCCCGTCGCTGGTTGGCGGGTAGCCGCAGGCCGCGGCCAGCAGATTGGGGTCCATGGAGGAGCCGAGCGAGAACACCCTGGACAGGACTTCCCACGCCTTCGCCCTGCTGGGCCCGCCATGGTCGATGGCGTCGGCGGACCTCGCGGCGGCATGCACGAGTGACCGCGCCTGTTCGTCGGCGCCCACTGCCACCGCCACTAGCTCCTGCACGAATGGGTCGGACCACCACTCCTCGAAGATCGCGTTGGAGGAGTTCGTCGCCGCCGAGAGGCCGAATGCCCAGGTCGTGGACTCGATCGAGAGGTTGCGGTGGAGCCCGGGGGGAACAAGCGCAAGGAAGCGAGGACAGGCCGGCGAGTCCCGCATAACGAGCAGGTGCGACTCGTCGCACCGCCCTGGCTCGCCTACCGCGGGATTGGCGAAGCCACGCTGGCCCGCGGGAACCTGCAACATGAGGGGCATCGAGACGATTTGCCCAGAGCTGTCCTGAAAGTCCATCTGGGCAGGCCGCGACAGAAGCTCCTGTACTGCCTCCATGACCGGCATCGGCGGTCCATGGAAGATCGCCCGGAGCTCGGTTCGCCCCGCCGGGAGCGAGCGAATGGCATTCGCCATCCGCTCCCTGGCTTGGCGCGCTACCTCGATTGCGAGTGCGCTTACTTCCATGCGCTCTCCCGCTTGTCCGCTGTACTTCGCGGGAACGGCGGCAGCATCAACATTCCGGTCTCGGCGTCCGGGCTGTCAAGGACGAGACCCAGCATCCGGAGGTTGGTGCCGAGATCGCTGGCACCGATGTCTTTCGGGTCAACGGCAATGCCGTACGACGCAAGGTGCTCGCACAACCAGTGCACGGAGCGCGGCCCGCCTCCCTGGTGCAGGCAGCAATGCACGAGCGCAATCAAGAGGACAGGGCCAAGGGAGACGACCCAGGGCGCTCCAGCGTAGTCGCCCCTCTTGCGCAAGACGTAGCCTTGGTCGTAGCCCTTCAGCACGTTGTTGAGGGTCTGGCGTTGCCCCAGCGCGTGGCGAGCGAACTCCTCGATGTTGCTGCCGATCCCCTTCTTCGAGCAGGACAGCGTCGTTGCCTCGCGGTCGCGCAAGTCCGCGAGCGCGTCCGCAAGCCCAGCGGCCAGGAGCGGTTCCCTGTGTCGGCTGGCAGCCTCGGCGAGCCGCGCAAACGCGCTTGGCGAGGACAAGGGTGTGGCTTCGCCGGCGCCAATGTCTTCGAGTGACCACAGCAGGAGGTTGATGCCCAGCCGCGCCTGGAGGTACGCCTCCGCCTGGGACCGCACCGTTCGCAGCGCAGCCTGGCCGTATGCGAGGTAGGCCGGCGAACGAGGGAACGCGATGCCGCGCATCGCGTCCGCGGCTGCAGGGGGCTTGCCGTCGAATAGCACGTCCCGCAGGTGGCGCCAAGCGCGGTAGTGGACGTCGCACAGCCAGAGTACGTGGCTGACGCTCGCGAGCCGAACCAAGGCTTCCAGCATCGAGGTCCATTGCCTACGCGTCATCGAGCCTTTCGCGTCGATCGTGGCCTCCAGGTCAATCGCGAACCGGCGCGCCGGGTAGTGCAGCGACTCCCGTTCGAGCGCGGGGAACCCCTCGTCGCCTTCGAGTCCCAGCGGCCGGAAGGAAAAGGGGGTCG
>WBZM01001591.1_pt1 | contig 21860 bp, 22 predicted proteins | sample 5204271 | NCBI WGS metagenome assembly WBZM01 (sample SAMN12344346, study PRJNA552823) | activated sludge metagenome | biome: Activated sludge suspended growth; feature: Nitrification reactor; material: Wastewater; isolation source: activated sludge from nitrification reactor of wastewater...
GAACGCGAGATCGCGATCGAAGGCACCGAGGACATCGACGCTGTCGACGCGGTCGATCCCGAGCTGTTCCCGATCTTCGAGGAAGAAGGCCAGGACCTGCTGCCGCTGCTGGCCACGCAGCTGCGAGACTGGGCGCGTCGCCCGGCCGAGGCGAGCCATGCGGCCGCCTGCATGCGAACCCTGCACACGCTCAAGGGCGGCGCGCGCCTCGCCGGCGCGATGCGCCTGGGCGAAATGGCGCACCGCCTCGAGACGCGCATCGAGCAGCTGCTGGCCGATCCTCCGGTGGCAGCCGCCGACGTGGAACAGCTGCAGTCGCGCGCCGACGGCCTGAGTCAGGTGTTCGAGCTGCTGCGTGTGCGCGATGCGCAGGCCTACGAGGATGCGGCCGCGGCCGTGGCTGCCGTGCCGCCGGCCGAGCCGGTGGTGAACGTGGCGACGATGCCTCCCGCACCGGAACCGGCGTCCGAACCCGAACCCGTGATCGAGAGTGTCGAGCCGGCGCCTGCCGCACCTGAAGCGCCCGAGGCTCCGGCGGTGGAAGCGAGTACCGCCGCGACCGAGCTGGCGCCGATCGACTGGTCGCGCTTCGCCCTCGGCGGCGCGACGGCGCGCGTGGTGGCCGACAAGTCGCAGGCCGCCTCGCAGACCGCGGTGCGCGTGCGTGCGCCGCTGCTCGACCGTCTCGTCAACGAGGCCGGCGAGGTGTCGATCACGCGCTCGCGCATCGAGTCGGAAGTGGGCCTGATCCGCAGCTCGCTGGCCGACCTGACGGAGAACCTGGAGCGCCTGCGCCAGCAGCTGCGCGACATCGAGCTGCAGGCCGAGACGCAAATGAGCTCGCGTCTGGAAGCGGCCAAGGCGGCCTCTCAGTCCTTCGACCCTCTGGAGTTCGACCGCTTCACGCGCTTCCAGGAAATCACCCGCATGATGGCCGAGTCGGTGAACGACGTGGCCACCGTGCAGCGCACGCTGCAGCGCTCGCTGGACAGCACCGAGGACGAGCTCGCGACCCAGGCCCGCCTGACGCGCGACCTGCAGGACGACCTGCTGCGCACGCGCATGGTGGAGTTCGAGGGGCAGTCCGACCGCCTCTACCGCGTCGTGCGCCAGGCCGCGAAGGAAACGGGCAAGCAGGTGCGCCTGGACATCGTCGGCGGCACGATCGAAATCGACCGCGGCGTGCTCGACCGCATGGTCGGCTCGTTCGAGCACCTGCTGCGCAACAGCGTGACCCACGGCATCGAGTCGCCCGACGCACGCAGTGCCGCGGGCAAGGAGCCGGCCGGCGCGGTGCTGGTGACCGTCACGCAGGAAGGCAACGAAGTCGGCATCGAATTCCGCGACGATGGACGCGGCCTCGACCTCGAGCGCATCCGCGCCAAGGGAGTGGCCATGGGCCTGATCGGCGCCGACCAGCAGGTCGGCGACGCGGAGCTCGCCAACCTGATCTTCACGCCGGGCTTCACCACCGCGGAGACCGTGACCGAACTTGCCGGCCGCGGCGTCGGCATGGACGTGGTGCGCTCGGAAGTGAACGCGATGGGCGGCCGCATCGAGACCGCCACGGCCACCGGCCAGGGTACCTCCTTCAAGCTGGTGCTGCCGCTGACCACGGCCGTCACGCAGGTGGTGATGCTGCGCTGTGGCGACGCCACCGTGGCGGTGCCGTCGACGCTGATCGAAATCGTGCGCCGTGCCTCGGCCGAGGAGATCCAGCAGGCCTACGCGAGCGGCAGCTACACGCTGGCCGACCGCGCGATGCCGTTCTTCTGGCTGGGCGCACTGCTGCAGCTGAGCGCGGCGCCGAGCGAGCACGCCGGCCGCACGCGTCCGGTGGTGGTGGTGCGAAGCGCGCAGCAGCGCGTGGCGCTGCACGTCGACGAAGTGCTGGGCAACCAGGAAGTGGTGGTGAAGAACCTCGGGCCGCAGCTCTCGCGCCTGCCGGGTCTGGCTGGCATGACGCTGCTCGCGTCGGGCGCCGTGGCGCTGATCTACAACCCGGTGGCGCTGGCCACGCTGTACGGCGACGCCGCGCGCGCCGCCACGCAGTCCGCGCTGCACGGCGCGCCCTCCGGCATGCCGATGATGCCGAGCATCGCGGCACAGGAGCCGCAGGTGGCCGCCGCGCCGCTGGTGCTGGTGGTCGACGATTCGCTCACCGTGCGCCGCGTCACCCAGCGCCTGCTGGTGCGCGAAGGTTACCGCGTCACGACCGCGAAGGACGGCATGGAAGCGCTCGAGCGCCTCGCCGACGAGCGGCCGCAGGTGGTGCTGTCCGACATCGAGATGCCGCGCATGGACGGCTTCGACCTGGTGCGCAACATCCGCGGCGATGCTCGCCTGCGCGACCTGCCGGTGATCATGATCACTTCGCGCATTGCGCAGAAGCACCGCGACTACGCGGCCGAGCTCGGCGTCGACCACTACCTCGGCAAGCCGTACTCGGAAGACGACCTGCTCGCGCTGATCGGACGGTACACCGCCGCGGCCGTGCCTTCGGCCTGATCGCGGGGGCGACGGCAGGCGGGCATGGCAGAACTGGTCGATCACCTCGCCGAGCTGACCGGCTTCCGCGACCGCGAGCTGCTCGACGTGACGCTGGTCGGCGCGCTGCGCGACCTGCTGCGTCCGCGGCCGCGCTCGGTGGCCATCTACCGCAGCGTCGGGGATCCCGGCAACGAACGCTGGCTGACGCGGGCACGGCTGACCGCCGGCGAGCTGGCCGCCAGCGCCGACCCGGCCTGGGTCGACCTCGAGCACCTGCCTCGGCACGAAGACCATCCCGAACGCCTGGAGGCGTTCCGCGGCCACGGCATCGTGCAACGCGCCGGCACGCCGAACCGCTGCTACTTCCCGGTCGCCACCGACCGCGAGCACCTCGGCGTGATGGAGATCGAGAGTGACGCGCCGCTCGATGAGCGCGACCAGCGCATGGTGATGAGCATCCTGCGCATCTACCGCAACTTCCAGGGCCTGCTCGACTACAGCGAGCGCGACACGCTGACCGGACTGCTCAACCGCAAGACCTTCGACGAGAGCTTCCTCAAGACGGTGGCCGAGTCGGGCGAGCCGTTGCTGAACGAGGCGGTCGGCGAGCGACGGCAGGGCGGCAGCCGCTGCCGCCACTGGCTGGGCGTGATCGACATCGACCATTTCAAGCGCGTCAACGACAACTTCGGCCACCTCATCGGCGACGAGGTGCTGCTGCTGATGTCGCGCCTGATGCGCAGCAGCTTCCGCTTCGACGACCGCCTCTACCGCTTCGGAGGCGAGGAGTTCGTCGTGCTGATGCGCTGCGCGGGCAGCGATGCGGCGGCACTGGCGTTCGAGCGGCTGCGGCACAACGTCGAGCAGCACCTGTTCCCGCAGGTCGGGCACATCACGGTCAGCATCGGCTTCACCGAGATCAAGGCCGACGACACGCCCAGCAGCGCGTTCGAGCGTGCCGACAAGGCGGTCTACTTCGCCAAGGGCCACGGCCGCAACCAGGTGCGCCACCACGCCGATCTGGTGGCCGCCGGCCACCTCGCCGACGACGCCAAGACCGGCGACGTCGAGCTGTTCTAGCTCACGCGCCCTTCTTCACGACGCCGAAGCGCTCCAGCGTTCGCGCCCGGGCCTCGTCGTGCCGCACGACGGGCGCGGGGTAGTCCCGACCCAGATCCACGCCGGCCGCCGCCAGATCGACGGGCCGCGCCTCCCAGGGCGCATGGATCAGCTCGTCGGGCAGCTTCGCGAGCTGCGGCAGGTAGCGGCGAATGAAGCGACCCTGCGGATCGAACTTCCGGCTCTGCGCCACCGGGTTGAAGATGCGGAACCAGGGCTGGGCATCGCAGCCGGTCGAGGCGGCCCATTGCCAGCCGCCGTTGTTGGCGGCGAGGTCGAAGTCGTTCAGGTGGTCGGCGAAGTGCTGCTCGCCGCGACGCCAGTCGATGCCGAGGTCCTTCGTGAGGAAGCTCGCCGTCACCATGCGCAGCCGGTTGTGCATGTAGCCGGTCTGCGCCAGCTGCAGCATCGCGGCATCGACCAGCGGGAAGCCGGTGCGGCCTTCGCACCACGCGGCGAACAGCGCGTCGGCGTGCTTGCCGTGCTCCCAGCGCACGGCGTCGAACTCGGGCTTGAAGCTGTGGCCGACCACCCGCGGGTGGTGGTGCAGGATCTGGTGGTAGAAGTCGCGCCACACCAGCTCGGAGAGCCACACGCGCGCGCCTTCGCTGCCGGCCTGTGCCCGCGCATGCGCCTCGCGCGCCAAGGTGCGCACCGAGCAGGTTCCGAAGCGCAGGTGCACCGAGAGGTAGCTCGGCCCCTTCACGGCCGGGAAGTCGCGCTTGCGGTCGTAGTCGTCGATGCGCGGCAGGAAGTCGTCGAGCAGCGCCTGTGCACCGCGCCATCCGACCGGGATCTTCAGCTCGTGCAGGTTGGTGGGCGCGAAGCCCATCGCCTCGAGCGAGGGCCGCGCGGTCGGCACGCCCTCCGGCACCGGCGCCAGGGCCGCCGCGTGCGCTTCCACCGGATAGGCCTTGAGGAAGAAGGGCTCGAGCTTCTTCAGCCAGGCGTTGCGGTAGGGTGTGAACACGCTGTAGGGCGCGCCCGCTGCGGTGAGCACCTCGCTGCGTTCGAAGATCACGTGATCCTTCGAGGTGTGCAGCGCGATGCCGTGGCGCGCCAGCACGCCTCGCACCTGCGCATCGCGCTGCAGGGCGGCGGGCTCGTCGTCGTGGTTGGCGTAGACGGCCTGCACGTGCAGATCGCGTGCGAGGCGGTCGATCTCCTCCACCGCATGGCCATGGCGCACCAGCAGCCGCACACCCTCGTGGCCGTGCTGACGCCCGAACTCGTTCAGCGTCTCGTTGAGCTGCACCAGGCTGCCGTGGATGAACTCGACGCGCCGGTCGGCCGCGAGGCCGCGCGCGAGCAGCGCATCGAGGATGTCGCGGTCGAACACGAAGGCGCACCACACCCGGCGCGCCGAGCGCAGCGCGTGGTACAGCGCGGCGTGGTCGTGCGCGCGCAGGTCGCGGCGGAACCAGACCAGCGCCGCATCCAGCGGCGCGGCGGCGTGGGTGCGGTGCGGGCTGGCGGGCGGCATGGCGCGAGTCTATAAAATGCCCGCATGGCCGGCGATCCGATCACGATCAACCTTACGAACCAGTTCCTGATCGCCATGCCCGGCATGGTCGATGGCACCTTCGCGGGCAGCGTCGTTTACCTCTGCGAGCACACCGAGAAGGGCGCGCTCGGGCTGGTGATCAACAAGCCGATCGACATCAAGCTGAAGAACCTGTTCGAGAAGGTGGAGCTCACGCTCGACCGGCAGGACCTGGCGGACGCGCCGGTCTTCTTCGGCGGGCCGGTGCAGACCGAGCGCGGCTTCGTGCTGCACGAGCCGCTGGGCGGCGGCGAAGGCGAGGGCGCCCACTACAACTCCACCCTGCAGATCCCCGGCGGCCTGGAGATGACCACCAGCAAGGACGTGCTGGAGGCCCTGGCCAACGGCGCCGGGCCGAAAAAGGTGCTGGTGACGCTGGGCTACAGCGGCTGGGGCGCCGGGCAGTTGGAAGACGAGATCGGCCGCAACGGATGGCTCACGGTCGACGCCGAACCCGGCATCATCTTCGACACGCCGGTCGACCAGCGCTACGAGCGCGCGCTCTCGCTGCTGGGCATCGATCCGCGCATGCTCAGCCAGGAGGCGGGGCACGCATGAGCGCCTCGGTGAGCGCCGTGCCCACCCCGCCCCGCAGTTTTCTCGCTTTCGATTTCGGCCAGAAGCGCATCGGCGTGGCCAGCGGCAACAGCGTCACGCGCCAGGCGACGCCGATGCGCACCGTGGTCGCCGAGGGAGATGCACGATTCGTGGCGATCGGCCGGCTGATCGACGAGTGGCGGCCCGATGCGCTGATCGTGGGGGTGCCCGTCCATCCCGACGGTGCGCCGCACGACAATACGCGCCGCGCCCAGCGCTTCGCCCGCCAGCTGCACGGCCGCTTCGGCCTGCCCGTGCACGAGGTGGACGAGCGCTACAGCACCACCGAGGCCGCCGCGGCGGGCGCGCGCGACCTCGACGCCGCCTCGGCGGCAATCATCCTCGACCAATACCTGCGGACCCTCGCATGAGCACCCTGCACCTCGACACCGAAGCGCTCTACGCCGACCTGCTGGCCGGCGTGCGCACGCTGCTGCAGCCCGGCAGCGCCCTGGTGGGCATCTGGTCCGGCGGCGCGTGGCTGGCCGAGCGGCTGCAGCGCGACCTGAAGCTCGCCGGCGAGCACGGCGTGATCTCCAGCGCGCTGCACCGCGACGACTTCGGCTCGCGCGGCATGAGCGGCGGCGCCGACCACACCCGGCTGCCGTTCGAGGTGGAGGGCTGCCACATCGTGCTGATCGACGACGTGCTGTTCACCGGCCGCACCACGCGTGCGGTGATCAACGAACTCTTCGACTTCGGCCGCCCGGCCAGTGTGACGCTCGCGGTGCTGGTCGACCGCGGCGGGCGCGAACTGCCGATCCAGCCTGCCTTCTCGGCGGCGCGCGTGGCGCTGCCGCGCGGGCAGCGATTGTCGTTGGCGCGCGATGAGGCGGGCCACTTCAGCTTCGACATCAAGGACGCCTCCTGAGATGCTCTCCAAGAGAAACCCCCAGCTCAACGCGAACGGCGAGCTGATCCACCTGCTGTCGATCGAGGGCCTGCCCAAGGCGGTGCTGTCGCAGATCCTCGACACCGCGGGCACCTTCCTCTCGGTCAACGAGCGCGAGGTGAAGAAGGTGCCGCTGCTGCGCGGCAAGAGCGTGTTCAACCTGTTCTTCGAGAACAGCACGCGCACGCGCACCACCTTCGAGATCGCGGCCAAGCGGCTGTCGGCCGATGTCATCAACCTCGACATCGCGCGCAGCTCCACCGCCAAGGGCGAGAGCCTGCTGGACACCATCGCGAACCTCTCGGCAATGCATGCCGACATGTTCGTGGTGCGCCACAGCGAAAGCGGCGCGCCCTATCTGATCGCGCAGCACTGCGCGCCGCACGTGCACGTGGTCAACGCCGGCGACGGGCGCCATGCGCACCCGACGCAGGGGCTGCTCGACATGTACACGATCCGCCACTACAAGCGCGACTTCACGAACCTGACGGTGGCCATCGTCGGCGACATCGTGCACTCGCGCGTGGCGCGCTCCGACATCCACGCGCTCACCACGCTGGGCGTACCCGAGATCCGCGCTGTCGGCCCGAAGACGCTGGTGCCGGGCGACCTGCGCGAGATGGGCGTGCGCGTCTGCCACGACATGGCCGAAGGCATCCGCGGCGCCGACGTGATCATCATGCTGCGCCTGCAGAACGAACGCATGAGCGGCGCGATGCTGCCCTCGGCCGGCGAGTTCTTCAAGAACTACGGCCTGACGCCGGAGAAGCTGGCGCTCGCCAAGCCCGACGCCATCGTGATGCACCCCGGGCCGATCAACCGCGGCGTCGAGATCGACTCCTCCGTGGCCGACGGCTCGCACAGCGTGATCCTGCCGCAGGTGACCTTCGGCATCGCGGTGCGCATGGCGGTCATGTCCATCATCGCGGGCAACAACGCATGAAGATCCTCATCCAGAACGGCCGCCTCGTCGACCCGGCCTCCGGCCGCGACGAGCACGGCGACGTCGCCATCGCCGCCGGCCGCATCGTCGCGATCGGCCGCGTGGCGGCCGACTTCACGCCCAATCGCGTGATCGACGCCACCGGCCTGGTGGTCGCGCCGGGCCTCGTCGACCTCGCCGCGCGGCTGCGCGAGCCGGGCCACGAGCACGAGGGCATGCTCGAGAGCGAGATGGCCGCGGCGATGGCCGGCGGCGTGACCAGCCTGGTCTGCCCGCCCGACACCGACCCGCCGCTGGACGAGCCCGGCCTCGTCGAGATGCTGAAGTTCCGCGCGCGCAACCTCAACCATGCGCGGCTCTACCCGCTCGGCGCGCTGACGCGCGGCCTGAAGGGCGAGGCGCTCACCGAGATGGCCGAGCTCACCGAGGCCGGCTGCGTCGGCTTCTCGCAGGCCGAGAGCGCCTGCCGCGACACGCTGGTGCTGAGCCGCGCGCTGCAGTACGCCTCGACCTTCGGCTACGCGGTGTGGCTGCGCCCGAACGACCCTTGGCTGGGTGGCGGCGTCGCGGCCAAGGGCCCGCTGGCCACGCGCATGGGCCTGTCGGGCGTGCCGGCGATCGCCGAGACCATCGCGCTGCACACGCTGTTCGAGCTGGTGCGCGATACCAAGGCGCGCGTGCACCTGTGCCGCCTCAGCAGCGCGGCCGGCGTCGAGCTCGTGCGCGCGGCCAAGGCCGAGGGCCTGCCGATCACCTGCGACGTGAGCGTCAACAACCTGCACCTCACCGACGTCGACATCGGCTACTTCAACGCCGCGATGCGCGTGACGCCACCGCTGCGCCAGCAGCGCGACCGCGACGCGCTGCGCGCCGCGCTGGCCGACGGCACGATCGACGCGCTGGTGAGCGACCACACGCCGGTCGACGAGGACGCGAAGAACCTGCCCTTCGCCGAGGCCGAGCCCGGCGCCACCGGCCTCGAACTGCTGCTCTCGCTGGCGCTGAAGTGGGGTGCCGACAGCGGCCTGCCGCTGGCGCGCACGCTGGCCGCGGTAACGCAGCGGCCGGTGGCGGTGCTGGGCGATTCGCTCGGCTCGCTCGGTTCGAGCACCGGCCGGCTGGTCGAAGGCGGCGTGGCCGACCTGTGCCTGTTCGACCCGGACGGGCACTGGGTGGTGTCGCCCGCCGCGCTGCGCAGCCAGGGCAAGCACACGCCGTTCGCGGGCTACGAACTGCCCGGCCGCGTGATCGCCACGCTGGTGGGCGGCCACGTTGCCTACGAGGCCACGCGCGGGTGAGGATGCCGCGCGCGGTGAATTCGGCCCGCGCGCTCTGGCGGCTCGGCGCCGCACTGTTCCAGGCCCTGACCGGCGCGCTGATCTGCGCCTTCTGGTTTCCCTTCCTCGCGCCGGCGCAGCGCATGGCCCACGTCGGCCGCTGGTCGGCGCGCATGCTGCGCGCGCTCGGCATCCGGCTCGAGGCGCGCGGCACGGTGCACGCGGGGCCGCTGCTGATCGTCGCCAACCACATCTCGTGGGTCGACATCCTCGCGGTCAACGCGGTGCACCCGGCGCGCTTCGTCTCGAAGGCCGATGTCAAGCACTGGCCCTTCCTGGGCTACCTCGTGGCCAGCGGCGGCACGCTGTTCATCGAGCGCGAACGCAAGCGCGACGCGTTGCGCGTGGTGCACCAGATCGCCGACGCGCTGAAGGCGGGCGACATCGTCGCCGTGTTTCCCGAGGGCACCACCAGCGACGGCCACGGCGTGCTGCCGTTCCACGCCAACCTGCTGCAGGCCGCCATCGCCACCGAGGCGCCGGTGCAGCCGGTCGTGCTGCGCTACCGCGATGCGCGCTCAGCGGTGAGCCAGGCACCGTCCTACGTGGGCGACACCAGCCTGCTCGAATCGATGTGGTCCACCGTGACGGCCGACAAGCTCGTCGCCGAGGTGATCGTCGAGAATGCGCAGGGCACGCGCCATGCCGACCGGCGCGCGCTCGCCGAGCACCTGCGCGAGACCATCGTCGGCCGACTCCAGGAAGGGCGCGCATGACGAACTCGACGGCACCGCTGACCATCCGGCGCGTGGCGATCGACACCTACCGGGAGCACGTCGCCTACCTGCACCGCGACTGCACCGCGGTGCGCGCCGAGGGCTTCCAGGCGCTCTCGAAGGTGGAGGTGAGCGCGAACGGCAACGGGAATGGCTCGAGCATCCAGGCGGTGCTCAACGTCGTCGACGATGCGGCCATCGTCGGCCCCACCGAACTCGGCCTGAGCGAGGAGGCCTTCGCGAGCCTGGGCCTGCCGGCCGGCCATGCGGCGGGTCTGCAGCATGCCGAGCCGCCGGCCTCGATCGCGGCGCTGCACCGCAAGATCGCCGGCGAGCGCCTCTCGCACGACGACCTGCACGGCATCATCCGCGACATCGCGCGCATGCGCTACACGAAGATCGAGCTGGCCGCGTTCGTCGTGGCGGCCAACCAGTTCGAGATGGACCGCGACGAGGTGCTGCACCTCACCGACGCGATGATCGCCGCCGGCCGCCGCCTCGACTGGCGCCAGGAGGTGCGCAGCGGCCCGGTGGTCGACAAGCACTGCATCGGCGGCATTCCCGGCAACCGCACCTCGATGCTGGTGGTGCCCATCGTGGCGGCGCACGGCATGCTGATTCCGAAGACCTCGTCGCGCGCGATCACCTCGCCGGCCGGCACCGCCGACACGATGGAGGTGCTGGCGCGCGTGGATCTGCCGTTCGAGCGGCTCGCGCAGATCGTGCGCGAGACCGGTGGCTGCCTGGCCTGGGGCGGCACGGCCGATCTGTCGCCGGCCGACGACGTGCTGATCGCCGTCGAACGTCCGCTGGGCATCGACTCGCCGGGCCAGATGGTGGCGTCCATCCTGTCGAAGAAGATCGCCGCCGGCTCCACGCACCTGGTGCTCGACATCCCGGTGGGCCCGAGCGCGAAGGTGCGCAGCATGCCCGAGGCGCAGCGGCTGAAGAAGCTGTTCGAGTACGTGGCCACGCGGCTGCAGTTGCAGATCGACGTGGTCATCACCGACGGCCGCCAGCCGATCGGCCGCGGCATCGGCCCGGTGCTGGAGGCGCGCGACGTGATGCAGGTGCTCGAGAACGATCCGGCCGCGCCGATGGACCTGCGCCAGAAGGCACTTCGCCTGGCCGGCCGGGTGATCGAGTTCGACCCCGACGTGCGCGGTGGCGACGGCTTCGCCATCGCGCGCGACATCCTCGATTCCGGCCGCGCGCTGGCGAAGATGAACCAGATCATCGATGCGCAGGGCCGCCAGCCCTTCGACCGGCTGGCCCCTGCGGTGGCGCCGCTGAGCTTCGAGGTCGCGGCCGCGGCCGACGGCGTGATCACGGCCATCGACAACCTCGCCATCGCGCGCATCGCGCAGTTGGCCGGCGCGCCCAAGGCACCGGGCGCCGGCCTCGAGCTGCTGCACCGTCTCGGCGAGCACGTGCGCCGCGGCGAGCCGCTGTACCGCGTGCACGCGCGCTTCGAGGCCGAGCTCGACTACGCGCGCCGCAAGGCGGCGGCCGAGCCCGGCTACCGCATCGGCGAAGCCGGCGAACTGCCGCGCGACTTCACCGCGCACGCCAACGGCATCGAACCCTGAGGAGTCGAGCATGCTGCTTCTGGCCTTCGCCGACGAGCACGACCTGGCCCGCAAGCTGGCCGCCGAACTGCGCTGCGAGCTCGCGCTGGTGGCCGAGCACCGCTTCCCCGACGGCGAGATCAAGCTGACGCTGCCCTCGCCGCTGCACGGCCAGGTGGTGATGCTGCGCGGCCTGCAGCAGCCCAACGATCGCCTCGTCCAGCTGCTGCTGGCGGCGAAGACGGCGCGCAGGCTCGGTGCGCAACGGCTCACGCTCGCCTCGCCCTACCTCGCCTACATGCGCCAGGACATCGAGTTCCATCCCGGCGAAGCCATCAGCCAGCGGATCGTCGCCGGCTTCCTCGGCGAGCTGTTCGACCGCGTGGTCACGATCGATCCGCACCTGCACCGCATCGCCTCGCTCGACGAGGTGATGCCCGGCTCGCGCGGCATCGCGCTCAGCGCTGCGCCGCTGCTGGGCCGCTGGATCGCGGCGCAGTGGGGCGACGCTGCGCCTCGGCCACTGCTCGTGGGCCCCGACGAGGAGGCCGATCAGTGGGTTCGTGCCGCTGGCGAGGTCACCGGGCTGCAAGGCTTCGTGTGCCGCAAGACGCGGCGCGGCGACCGTGACGTGGATGTCGAGCTGCCGCCCATCGACATCACCGGGCGCGAGATCGTGCTCATCGATGACGTCGGCAGCACCGGCCACACGCTCGTACAGGCCGCTCAGGCCCTGCGCGCGCGCGGTGCCGCCGCGGTCGACGCCGCCGTGGTGCATGCGCTGTTCGACGCGAGCGCCATCGAACGGCTGCACGCCGCGGGCATCCGGCGCGTGTGGAGCACCGACGCCGTGCCGCACACCACCAACATCGTCACGATTGCGCCGCTGCTGGCGAGGGCAATCGCCGATGGCGGATGAGGACGCGCTGCCGATACTCGTGACCGTACCGGTCCGGGAGAGGGTGCATGCACTTGTTGCGGCTCGTCGCGAGCCAGGTCCGTCTCGGCGAGGCGCTGCCGTGGGGCGTGCGTGACGAGCATGGCAAGCTCCTGCTCGCGCGCGGCCATGTGATCGCCGACGAGGCGCAACTGGGGGCGCTGCTCGAGCGAGGCGCCACGGTCGACATCGAGGAGGTGCGCGCGGCGCTGTCGCAGGCCGAAGCGCAGAAGCTGCGCCCGGTCAGCCTGTTCGGCCAGTGGGAACAACTGCTCTGGCAGCTCGACCGTGCGCTGCGCAGCGTCGTGCAGGAAGGCTTCGTGGCGCGCCTCGAGGAGGTGCGCGAGCGCGTCGAAACGCTCACGCTGCGCGACCCCGACATCGCGATCTGGCTCACCGTGCGCCAGGATCCGAAGCGGCTGACGATCTATGCGCTCGCGCACTCCGTGCACTGCGCGCTGGTCGGCCTGCTGATGGCGCGTCGGCTCGGCTGGAACGAGGAACGCACGCGCACGCTGATGCGTGCCGCGCTGACGATGAACATCGCCATCCTCGACCTGCAGGGGCGCATGGCCGCGCAGGGCGTGCCGCCGACGCCACCGCAGATGGAGATGATCCGCGCCCATCCCCTCGAGGGCGCGCGGCTGCTGCGAGCGGCCGGCGTGGCCGACGAGGCCTGGCTCGCCTGCGTGGAGCAGCACCACGAACGCGCCGACGGTGGCGGCTACCCGCAGGGGCGGCGCGAAATCGGCGAACTGCCCACCGTGCTGCGCTACATCGATGTCTTCATGGCGAAGATGGCGCCGCGGGCGCTGCGTGCGCCGCTGTCCACGCAGGTGGCGGCGCGCCAGCTCTACCAGGAGAGCGGTGGCGCACCGGTGTCGGCGGCGATCATCAAGGAGTTCGGCATCTACCCGCCGGGCGAGTTCGTGCAGCTGAAGTCGGGCGAGCTCGCGGTGGTGGTGCGCCGCGCCGCCGACGCGCGCACGCCGCTGGCGGCCAGCGTCACGGATCGGCACGGCGTGCCGCACGTGAACACCGTGGTGCGCGACACCGCGAAGCCGGAGTTCGCGATCACCGGTCTGGCGACGGAGAAGAACCTGGTGCTGCGTATGCCGCCGGAGCGGCTGTTCGGCATCCAGGAGTGATGACGGCCCCCGCCTGCTGCGCAGCCGCCCCCCGCGGGGGCGCGACTCGCCCTTGGGGCGGCCCGGCGGGCGAGGCTTAGTCTCCTCAGGCCTTGCCCTGGTTCGCCACGGCGGCGGCCGCGCGGGCGGCGGCCTCGGCGTCGCCGAGGTAATAGTGGCGGATCGGCTTCAGGTTCGCGTCGAGCTCGTAGACCAGCGGGATGCCGTTGGGGATGTTCAGGCCGACGATGTCATCGTCGGAGATGCCGTCGAGGTACTTGATCAGCGCGCGGATGCTGTTGCCGTGCGCCGAGATCAGCACGCGCTGGCCGCTGCGGATCGCCGGTGCGATGGTGTCGTTCCAGTAGGGCAGCACGCGCGCCACCGTGTCCTTCAGGCACTCGGTGAGCGGCACGTCGGCCGGGGCGAGCTTCTCGTAGCGGCGGTCGCTGCGCTCGCAGCGCGGATCGCTCGGCTCGAGGGCCGGCGGCGGCGTGTCGTAGCTGCGGCGCCACACGAGCACCTGCTCATCGCCGAACTTCTTGGCCGTTTCGGCCTTGTTCAGGCCCTGCAGCGCGCCGTAGTGGCGCTCGTTGAGGCGCCAGTGCTTGACCACCGGCAGCCAGTGGCGATCCATCTCGTGCAGAGCGTGCCAGGTGGTCCAGATCGCGCGCTGCAACACCGAGGTGTGCACCACGTCGAACTCGTAGCCCTCGGCCTTAAGCAGCCGGCCGGCCGACTGCGCCTGCACCACGCCGGTGGGCGTCAGGCCGACGTCGGTCCAGCCGGTGAAGCGGTTCTCGAGGTTCCAGGTCGATTCGCCGTGGCGGATCAGCACGAGCTTGTACATGGGAGGGCAGGGCGCGGTTCGGTGGGGGATTGGCCGGGGCGGGGCCCGGCGCGGGGAGCCCGAATTCTATAATTCGCGCTTTGCCTGCCAGCCTCCGAAGGGCCCCCTTGAAGTTCTTCATCGACAACTGGTTCCTCTTCCTCACGGCCATCGTCTCCGGCGGCCTGCTGCTGTGGCCCAAGCTTTCGGGGGGCGCCGCGGTCGGCCGCGTCTCGCCGGCCGAGGCGGTGCAGCTCATCAACCGCGAGAAGGCGGTGCTGATCGACGTGTGCGAGCCGGCCGAGTACGCCGCCGGCCACGCCACCGGCTCGAAGAGCGTGCCGCTGGGCTCGCTCGACGGTTCGGCCGACCTCCCGAAGAACAAGGCGCTGCCGATCGTGCTGGTGTGCGCCTCGGGCGCGCGCGCCGGGCGCGCCGCCGCGCAGCTGCGCAAGGCCGGCTACGAGAAGGCGCACGTGCTGGCCGGGGGTCTGCAGGCCTGGCGCGAGGCCAACCTGCCGATCGAGAAATCCGCCTGAACCGCGAAGGAAACGACATGGCCGCCGTGAAGATGTACACCACGCAGGTCTGCCCGTACTGCCTGCGCGCCAAGGCGCTGCTGAAGCAGCGCGGCGTCGACCAGATCCACGAAGTCCGCGTCGACCTCGACCCGGCCGAGCGCGACCGCATGATCGAGATCACCGGCCGGCGCACCGTGCCGCAGATCTTCATCGGCGACACCCATGTCGGCGGCTGCGACGACCTGATCGCGCTCGACCAGCGCGGTGGCCTCATGCCGCTGCTCGCCGGCGGCGCCACCTGAGCCGGCCGATGCTGCAGGCCTGAGCTGCACGAGCGGCGATAATCAGCGGCTGGCCACCCGCCGGGCGGCCGATCCCACTTCGAGACTTCCATGGCCGACGACAACCAGAACCCGGTGTTCCAGATCCAGCGCGTGTACCTGAAGGACCTGTCGCTGGAGCAGCCCAACTCCCCGCAGATCCTGCTCGAGCAGGCGCAGCCCGCGGTGGACATCCAGCTTGGCCTGGGTGCCGAGGCGATCGCCGACGGCGTGTTCGAGGTGGCGGTCACGGCCACGGTCACGACCAAGGTCGCCGACAAAGTGCTGTTCCTCGTCGAAGCCAAGCAGGCCGGCATCTTCGAGATCCGCAACATTCCCGCCGAGCAGGCCGACCAGATCATCGGCATCGCCTGCCCGGGCATCATCTACCCGTACCTGCGCGCGATCGTCTCCGACGTGTGCACCCGCGCCGGCTTCCCGCCGGTGCTGCTGGCCGAGGTGAACTTCCAGGCCATGTACGAGGCCCAGCGCGCGCAGGCCGCCCAGGGCAACGGCTCGGGCATCATCACCAGCGCCAACTGACGCTCCCGCCGCGCCACCCATGAACCTGACGGTGCTCGGTGCCGGGGCGTGGGGCACGGCGCTCGCGGCCAGCGCCAGCCCGCGCCACCCGACGCTGCTGTGGGCGCGTGATGCTGCCCAGGCCGCGGCCATCCAGCGCGAGCGTTGCAACGCGCGCTACTTGCCCGATGCGCCTCTGCCCGAGGCGCTGCACATCAGCGACGACTTCGACGCAGCCGTCGCGCACGGCCGCGATGGCCTGATCGTGATCGCCACGCCGATGGCGGGCCTGGAAGGCCTGTTGCGGCGGCTGCCCGCCGACGCAGCGGGCGTTCTGTGGCTGTGCAAGGGCTTCCAGGAAGGCAGCGGCCGGCTCGGCCACGAGATCGCGCGCGAGGTGGCGCCGGCGCTGCGTTGCGGCGTGCTGTCGGGTCCGAGCTTCGCGATCGAGGTGGCGCGCGGCCAGCCGACGGCGCTGGTGGCCGCGAGCGCCGACGTCGTGCTTGCCGAGCGCGCCGTCGAGGCCTTCCACGGCGAAAGCCTGCGCGTGTACACCTCCAGCGACCCGGTCGGCGTCGAGGTCGGCGGCGCGGTCAAGAACGTGATGGCCATCGCCACCGGCATCGCCGACGGCATGGGCCTCGGACAGAACGCGCGCGCGGCGCTGATCACGCGCGGCCTCGCGGAGATGACGCGCCTCGGCCTGGCGCTGGGCGCGCGCGCCGAGACCTTCATGGGCCTGTCGGGCCTCGGCGACCTGGTGCTGACCACCACCGGCGACCTGTCGCGCAACCGCCAGGTCGGCCTGCGGCTGGCCGGCGGGCAAGCGCTGCCGCGCATCCTCGCCGAGCTCGGCCACGTCGCCGAGGGCGTGCTGAGTGCGCCGACGGTGCTGCAGCGCGCCCGCCAGCTCGGCGTGGCGATGCCGATCACCGAGGCGGTGGTCGGCGTGCTCGAGGGCCGGCTCGCACCCGCCCAGGCGCTCGCGCTGCTGATGGGTCGCGAGGCGCGTCCCGAACACTGATGCCAAGGAGAGTCACGATGCAGCGTCGTCAGCTGTTGCAGAACGTGGCCGCCGCAGCGGTCACGCTCGCCGCACCCACCTTTGCGCAGGCCTGGCCGGCGCGTCCGGTGAAGTTGGTGGTGCCGTTTCCGCCGGGCAGCTCGCCCGACATCGTGGCGCGCCTGCTGACCGAGCCGCTCGCGGCGGCACTCGGGCAGCCGGTGGTCGTCGACAACAAGCCTGGCGCGGGCGGCAACCTCGGCACCGGGCTCGTGGCCAAGGCGGAGCCCGACGGCTACACGCTGCTGTTCACCATCCAGGGCCCGCTCGTCACCGCACCGCTGCTGAGCAAGTCACTGCCCTATGACCCGGCCCGCGAGTTGGCGCCGGTGACGCTGGTGGCCACGTCGCCGAACCTGCTCGTGGTCGACCCGAAGCTCGGCGCCGACACGCTGGCCGACTTCGTGCGCGTCGCGAAGTCGAAGGGCGGCGAGCTGAACTACGGCAGCGTGGGCAACGGCAGTGCCGCGCACCTGGCGATGGAGCTCTTCAAGAGCCGCGCCGGCATCGACCTCGTGCATGTGCCCTACCAGGGCTTCCCGCAAGTGGTCAACGCGATCCTCGCCGGCCAGGTGCAGGCCGGCTTCATGGTGCCCGGCATCGCGATGGGACAGGTGCGTGCCGGCAAGCTGCGCGGCCTGGCGGTCTCCACGCTCGGCCGCAGCAGTGCGCTGCCCGAGTACCCGACGCTGGCCGAGCAGGGCTACGCCGGCTTCGAGGCCATCTCGTGGCAGGCGGTGCTCGCCCCGGCAAAGACGCCTGCGGCGATCGTCGAACGACTGTCGCGCGAGCTGGTGCGCATCATCCGCAGCGACGAGCTGCGCGCGAAGCTGCTCGCGCAGTATTTCAGCGCCGCGGGTACCGCGCCGGCGGCACTGGCCAACCTGATGGCCAGCGAGCGCGAGCGCTGGGCCAAGGTGATCGCGGCCGCGGGCGTCAAGCCGGAGTAGACGCGCCCGCGTATCCGTTGCACCGCCAGGCCTCGAACACCGCGACGGCCACGGCATTGCTCAGGTTGAGGCTGCGCTGGCCCGCGCGCATCGGCAGGCGCAGACGCTGCGCCGGCGCGAAGGTCTCGCGCACGCCGGCGGGCAGGCCGGCGCTCTCCGAGCCGAACACCAGCCAATCGCCCGCGCGCCACTCGACCTCGGCGAAGGAGCGAGTCGCACGCGTCGTGAACGCGAAGCAGCGCTGCGGCATCGGCGCGCACCGCTCGACGAACGCTGTCCACGAGGCGTGGCGCTGCACGCTCGCGTACTCGTGGTAGTCGAGGCCGGCGCGGCGCAGCAGCTTGTCGTCCATCGAGAAACCGAGCGGCTCGACCAGGTGCAGCGCGCAGCCGGTGTTGGCCGCGAGCCGGATCACGTTGCCGGTGTTGGGCGGGATCTCGGGGTGCACGAGCACGATGTTGAACATGGCGCGGCGATTCTCCGCGATGACTGCCGGGCGTCAGGCCGAGCCCGGCGCCGGCGTGCGCGCGAGGACCCACAGGTGCACCGACTGTGCGCCCGCTTGCCGGAGCGTGCGCGCCATCTCGGCGGCGGTGGCGCCAGTGGTGAGCACGTCGTCGACGACCACGACGCGCCGGCCCTCGATCGCGGCCCGCCGCAGCGGCTCGACGGCGAAGGCGCCGCGCACGTTGGCGGCGCGGCGATCGGGCGGCAGTGCCAGCTGGTGCGGCGTGTCGCGGATGCGCAGGAGCAGGTCGCTTCGTGCCGGCGGACCCAGCCGCCGCGTGATCTCCCAGGCCTGGTTGAAGCCGCGTTCGCGCAATCGGGCTTCGCTCAGCGGCGCCGGCAGCAACCAGTCGGGCGCAGGCTCGCCGCGCACGGCTTCGCGCAGCAGGCCGGCGAGCAGCGTGGCGAGCTCCGGCTGCTCGCGGAACTTGAAGCGCTGGATCAGCGCGTCCCAGGGCGCCGCGTAGTCGAGCGCAGTGAGGGTGCGCTCGAAGGGCGGTGGCGACACGATGCAGGCGCCGCACAGCCCGGCGCCGGCGGGCAGGGCGATCGCGCAGCGGCGGCAGCGCGGACGCGCGACCGACGCCTCGCGACGACAGTCGCCGCACAGCGCACCGCGGCCCCAGGCACGGCAAAGACTGCACTGGCCGGGCAGCGATTCGAGCATCGAGGCGATCGACACCGGCTCAATATACTGCCCGCCCATGAGCGCGCCGCCCGCCCCCGACCTTTCGACGCGCGGGCTCGATCCAATGGCCGTGCAGGCGTTCCTGCGCCGCGCGGCGCGTGCGACCGAGGCGCCATGGTTGCACCACGAGATCGCGCGCCGCATGGCCGAGCGGCTGCAGCTCGTGCGTCTCCAGCCCGAGACGGTGATCGACTGGTGGGGCTGGCTCGGGGCCGGCGCCGTCGCGCTCGATGCGGCCTATCCGCAGGCGAAGCGAATCGTCGTCGAACCCACCGAGGCGCTGCGTGAGCGAAGCGCGGAGCTTGTGGCGCGGCCGTGGTGGTCGCCACGGCGCTGGCAAGCGAGCTGGCAATCGAAGGCACCGCAGACGCGGCTCGAGGCCGACGTCTTGCCGACAGGCGCACAGCTGCTGTGGTCCAACATGATGCTGCACGCGGTCGTCGACCCGCCGGCGCTGTTCGAGCGCTGGCGCCAGGCGCTCGAGGTCGACGGCTTCGTGATGTTCTCGTGCCTCGGGCCGGGCACGCTGCGCGAGCTGCGCGCACTCTACGAGCGGCTCGGCTGGGGTGCGGCCACCCCGGCCTTCGTCGACATGCACGACCTCGGCGACATGCTCGTGCACGCAGGTTTCGCCGATCCGGTGATGGACCAGGAGACCGTGACGCTGCAGTGGCGCGATCCCGAAGCGCTGCTCGCTGAACTGCGCACGCTGGGTATCAACGCGTCACCTCAGCGATTTCCCGGTTGCAGGACGCCGCGATGGCGGGAACACTTGCATGAGGCGCTGGGTGATCTTGCTTCAAATCAAGGTCACATCGGGATGAGCTTCGAAGTGGTCTACGGCCACGCGTTCCGCGCCGCGCCGCGCGTGCCCGCCTCGTTGGAAACGAGTGTGCCTCTGGACGACATCCGAGCGTTGATCCGGAGCCGAAACACCAAGCCGCTGCGCTAAACTCTTGCAATGGATCAATGCAACGTCGGATCGACGGTGCATCGAGAAGTCGTTGTAAGCAGTACGTCAGTCAGCATGCCGTTCGAATCGACGCCGACAAGGGCCGCCACGAGTTGCCTGCGTTTCGGCACCGCCTGCGAAGGCGCGTCGGGCGAGTGCGCGGTGCAATGGGAGCTGCGGCGCAATTGCAGTCTGACGCCGAGGCAGTTGCTGGGCTTCTACCTTGGCCTGTGCGGCGTGTCGCTCCTGGTAGCGGGTCTGGCCTGGGGGCTGGGTGCGCGGCTGGTGATGCCGTTCGCGTGGCTGGAGCTGGTGATGGTCGGGGTGGCGCTGCTGGTGCATGCGCGGCACGCGACCGATCGCGAGCGCATCCTGCTGCGCGGTGGCGTGCTGACGGTCGAGCGGGAATGCGGGTCGCGCACCGACAGGTGCGAGTTCTGCACGGACTGGGTGAGGGTGGGTGCTGCGCAACGAGGCGATTCGTTGATCGAGTTGTCGGAGCGGGGCAAGAAGGTGGTGGTGGGGCGCTTCGTGCGCCCCGAGCTGCGCGGGCAGCTCGCCGACGAGATGCGGTGGGCGCTGGCGCGGCGAGGAGCCGTGCGGGGTCTCGTGCCCGGCGCGGCTTGATGGGCTCAAAACAGACGTGAAAACGATGAAGACGATCAAATCACTCCGCGCGACGCTGGCGCGCCTGGCCATCCTGGCGGGTGCGACGATGGCGACGCAGGCCGCGCTGGCTGTCAACAGCCTGCCCGGCGGCCCCGCCGTCAACCAGCTTGACCTGCACCCGCCGGTCACCAAGATCGCCGCCGAACAGCAGTGGCTGCACTACTTCCTGCTGGTGATCTGCTCGGTGATCTTCGTCGCCGTCTTCGGCGTGATGTTCTATTCGGTCATCAAGCACCGCAAGAGTCGCGGCGCCAAGGCCGCCAATTTCCACGAGAGCACCACGGTCGAGATCGTCTGGACGGTGGTGCCGCTGCTGATCGTGATCGCGATGGCGCTGCCGGCCACCAAGGTGGTGGTCGCGATGAAGGACACCAGCGCCGCCGATCTCACCATCAAGGCCACCGGCTACCAATGGAAGTGGGGCTACGACTACCTGAAGGGCGAGGGCGAGGGCATCGGCTTCCTCTCCACGCTCGACGTGACGCACCGCGAGATGTCCAACAGCGGCAAGCCGCCGGCCACCGACGACTACCTGCTCAAGGTCGACAACCCGCTGGTCGTGCCGGTCGACACCAAGGTGCGCATCATCACCACCGCCAATGACGTGATCCACGCCTGGATGGTGCCCTCGTTCGGCGTCAAGCAGGACGCGATCCCCGGCTTCGTGCGCGACACCTGGTTCCGCGCCGAGAAGACCGGTGACTTCTACGGGCAGTGCGCCGAGCTGTGCGGTAAGGAACACGCCTACATGCCGATCCATGTGAAGGTGCTGTCCAAGGCGGACTACTCCAAGTGGGTCGAGGGCAAGAAGAAGGAGATGGCGGCCGCGGCCGACGATCCGGCCAAGGTCTGGAAGCTGGAGGATCTGGTCGCCCGCGGCGAGAAGGTCTATGCCGCCAACTGCGCGGCCTGCCACCAGCCCAACGGCAAGGGCGCCGGCCCGATCAAGCCGTTGGACGGCGCGGCCGTCGTGCTCGATGCCGACAAGACGAAGCAGATCGCAGTGCTGCTCAACGGCCAGAACAACGGCACGATGCCTTCGTGGAAGCAGCTGTCCGACACCGAGCTGGCGGCCGTCATCACGTACACGAAGAACAACTGGTCGAACAAGACCGGCCAGGCGGTGCAGCCGGCCGATGTGCTAGCCGCCCGCAAGTAATCCGCCGAATCCCAAGGAAACGTCATGAGCGCAGTTCTCGACCATCACGGCGACCACGCCCACGATCACGACCACGACCATCATGCGCCGCACGGCTGGCGCCGCTGGCTCTACGCGACGAACCACAAGGACATCGGCACGATGTACCTGCTGTTCTCGTTCGCGATGCTGATGGTCGGCGGCGTGCTCGCGCTGCTGATCCGCGCCGAGCTGTTCCAGCCCGGCCTGCAGATCGTCAACCCGCAGCTGTTCAACCAGCTGACCACCATGCACGGCCTGATCATGGTATTCGGCGCGATCATGCCGGCGTTCGTCGGCTTCGCGAACTGGATGATCCCGCTGCAGATCGGCGCGAGCGACATGGCGTTCGCGCGCATGAACAACCTGAGCTTCTGGCTGCTGATTCCGGCG
>WBZM01001594.1_pt1 | contig 21854 bp, 19 predicted proteins | sample 5204271 | NCBI WGS metagenome assembly WBZM01 (sample SAMN12344346, study PRJNA552823) | activated sludge metagenome | biome: Activated sludge suspended growth; feature: Nitrification reactor; material: Wastewater; isolation source: activated sludge from nitrification reactor of wastewater...
CTCACCGACGCACCAGTTGAGCGCGTTGGCAGCCTGTTTCATGTCCACTACGACCGGTGCGAGCAGGTGCGGAATGCCCTCGTAGATCGACAGTTCGAGCATCTTCGGGTCGACCAGGATGAGCCGTACCTGATCCGGCTCCGACTTGTAGAGCAGCGACAGGATCATCGCATTGATGCCGACGGACTTGCCCGAACCGGTCGTTCCGGCCACCAGCAGGTGCGGCATCTTCGCCAGGTCGACGACCAGCGGCTGGCCACTGATGTCCTTGCCGAGAGTCATCGTCAATGGCGAGTTCATGTCGTTGTATTCCTTGCTGGAAATGATCTCCAGCAGGCGAACCGTCTGTCGCTTCGGGTTCGGTAGCTCGAGCGCCATCGACGACTTGCCGGGCACGGTCTCCACCACGCGCACCGAGACCAGCGACAGCGAGCGCGCCAGATCCTTGGCCAGGTTGAGGATCTGGGCGCCCTTGACGCCAACCGCCGGCTCGATCTCGTAACGTGTGATGACCGGCCCCGGGTAGGCGGCGGTGACGGTGACCTGGACGCCGAAGTCGGCGAGCTTGCGTTCGATGAGCCGCGAGGTGTACTCGACGGTTTCCGGGCTGACGCGGCCACTCTGCAACGGCGCCGGTTCCAGCAGGTGCAGCGGTGGCAGCATGCCGCCTTCGACCGCCTCCGGAAACAGGGGTGGCTGCTTCTCGCGGTCGATCCGCTTCTCGACTTTCGCCGGCAACACGCGCGTGGCGGGCATTGCGGCTTCGCGCGGGGTGACGGGTGCCGGTGCGTCCACGCTCGGCTGCGGCGCGCTCGCCGCGTCGCTCAGGAAGGGCTCGGTTGGCTGGATGTCGTCGATTGCATCGGTCTCCAGCTTGCCCAGAACGGGCTCGACCGCCGGCTCGCGAGCGGCGCTTCGGGTCGTTCGTGATGCGGTTCGGGCGGGGGTCGCGGGCGGTTTTTCGGCCGCAGCCCCCTCATGGCCCTCGCCACGCTGCTTCTCGAGTTCGACCACGGCTTCGCGCTCGCGCGCCACTTCGCGGCCGATGCGCCGATCCTGCCAGCGTCCGTAGAGGTTGCGGATCGCCAGCAGCAGGCGCTCGAAGAGCGTCCCGACCCGTTCCGCGGCGGTGATCCACGACATGCCGGAAAAGATGCTCCAGCCGAGGAGCAGCATCGCCACCAGGGCCAGGGTGGCGCCCGTGTAGCCGAGGTAGCGAACCGCGAAGGCGCCCAGCTCGATGCCGATGATGCCACCTGGGCCGACCGGCAGGCTGGCCTTGATGGTGTAGAAGCGCAGTGTCTCGAGGCCGCTGCTGGCAACGATGAGGACGACGAACCCGGCGAGCGAGATCAGCAGCGGGCGTCGGTCGCCGGCGTGCTGCCCTTCCAGCCGGCGGTAGCCCCAGCCGACCGTGATCAGGAGGAGGAGGATCAACCACCAGGCCGAGAGGCCGAAGAGGTAGAGCAGCATGTCGGCGAGCCAGGCGCCGCTGCGCCCGGCCGGGTTGTGCAGCGTGCTGCTGTATACGGCGTGCGACCAGCCGGGATCAGCCGGGTCGTAACCCCAGAGCGAGAGGGCGATGAAGCTCGCGACCACGATCAGGACGAGCCAGCGCGATTCGCGCAGCAGGACTGCGATCTTCTCCGGCAGCGGGCTCGCTGTTCTGGACGGGTAGGGAATCCTGCTGCCGAGTTTGCTCAACAATGCCATTGCCGGGGTCTGCAACAAATTCTGTCAGGAGCGCTGGGCGCTGATCGAAGCGGGCGATCGCTTGTCGAGAATGACCGTGCGACCGTCCTCGACACGAAAGTAGCCCCGGTTCTCGAGGTCCTTCATGACGCGACTGACCATTTCGCGCGAGGCGCCGATCATCTTGGCGATGTCCTGCTTCGTCACCCGGCGCCGGATGACGCGCTGCCCACGCTCTTCCTCGGAGAAATCGAGCAGCAGCTTGGCGACGCGGCCGTACACGTCGAGCAATGCCAAGCTCTCGATGTTGCGGTCGGCCTCGCGCAACCGCTGCACGAGGCTCTTCATGATGTTCAGGCAGAGGTCGAAGTTCTCGGCCAGGCAGCGCTTGAAGTCGGCCTTGGTGATCACCAGCAGCTCGCAGGCTTCGGTGGCGACGACGTCCGCCGACCGTGGGCTGCCGTCGATCAGGCCCATTTCGCCAAAGAACTCGCCGGGGCCAAGCAGGGTCAGAATGACCTCACGGCCCTCTTCGTCACTGTTGAGAACCTTGGCGCCGCCGCTGATCAGGACGTAGAGGGAGTCCGTGCTGTCGCCGGCACGAACGATCGTCGTCTGGCGCGCGACCCGGCGGTGAAAGGCAACCTTGGCGATCTGCTCGAGCTGGAAATCGGGGACTCCGGCAAAAATCGGGATGCTGTGCAGCAGGGTGAGACTGGGGCCTCTCCTGGCCTGCTCGACCTGAGTGTTCATGGGCGATTCTTCCGTCAAGTGAAGTGATTTCTATCAAGGGCTTGCAGGCCGATTATAAGGCACTTTGCAGGGTCCCGACGTTAACCGGTGGTCGCGGCGGGAGCAGACTGACGAGAGATGGCGGTTATAATTTTTGCTGACCTACCAGGAGAGTGACCGAACATGAACCAAGCAACCCGCCACTGCCGCCTGCTGATCCTCGGCTCAGGCCCCGCCGGCTACACTGCCGCGGTCTATGCCGCACGTGCCAACCTGCAGCCGGTGCTGGTCACCGGAATGGCGCAGGGCGGGCAGCTGATGACCACCACCGACGTCGACAATTGGCCGGCCGACGCGCAGGGCGTCCAGGGACCAGAATTGATGCAGCGCTTCGAAGAGCACGCCCGACGCTTTGAGACCGAGATCGTCTTCGACCACATCCACACGGCGCACGTCCGCGAACGGCCGTTCACGCTGGTCGGCGACCTGGCGACCTACACCTGCGACGCTTTGATCATTGCGACCGGCGCGTCGGCGCAGTACCTGGGGCTGCCGTCCGAGGAGGCTTTTGCCGGTCGCGGGGTGTCGGCCTGCGCGACCTGCGACGGTTTCTTCTACCGCGGGCAAGCGGTGGCGGTCATCGGTGGCGGCAACACTGCCGTCGAGGAAGCGCTGTATCTGGCCAACATCGCCAGTCACGTGACGCTGGTGCACCGGCGTGACCGGTTGCGCAGCGAGAAGATCCTGCAGGACAAGCTGTTCGCCCGGGAAAAGGCGGGCAAGGTGACGATTCGCTGGAACTGCACCCTCGACGAGATCCTCGGCGACCAGTCCGGGGTGACCGGTATCCGCATTCGCAGCAAGCTGACGGACACGACCGAAGACCTGCCGCTGCTGGGCGTCTTCATCGCCATCGGGCACAAGCCGAATACCGAGCTCTTTGCCGGTCAGTTGGCGATGGAAGGCGGTTACCTGCTGACGCAGGGCGGCAACCAGGGTAACGCCACAGCGACTTCGGTCGCCGGTGTCTTCGCCGCGGGCGACGTGCAGGACCACATCTACCGCCAAGCGTGCACCTCCGCCGGCAGCGGCTGCATGGCGGCGCTCGACGCCGAGCGCTATCTCGACGGTCTCGGTCTGGCGGGCTGAGCGCTCGCCCGCGCCGTCACCAGGTAGCGCGCGCAGCTTCGCCAAAGGCATGGGGAGCGAGGTCGGCGATGAGTCAGTTCAGCCGTCACAGTGCGGAGGACCAGGCCGCCTTCCTCGCCGCTGTGGACGGTGCGCAGCCGCTGCGCAAGCCCAACCGGGTCTGTCTCGATGGGCCGAAACCGAGTCCGCGGCCGCGACAGCGCGAGATCGACGAAGCGGCCGTACTCGGCGAGCTCCTGCTGGGTGCGATGGCCATCGATGACTGGCTCGATCTGGGTGGCGCCGACTCATTCCTGCGCTGCGGCGTGCCGCGCAGCGTGTTGCGCGATCTGCGGCGGGGCCGCTGGAGCATTCAGGACCACATCGACCTGCATGGACTGAACCGGCAGCAGGCGCATGCCGAGGTGGCGCGCTTCGTTGCCGAGGCACGGAGTACGGGCAAGCGTTGCCTGCGCATCGTGCATGGGCGCGGCCACGGCTCGCCGGGGCGCGAAGCGATCCTGCGGCAACTGGTCAAGGCCTGGCTGGGTCGCCACCGGGATGTCCTGGCTTTCTGTCACGCGCCGCCGAGCGATGGTGGTGACGGCGCCCTGTGGGTGTTGCTGAAGGCCGGCGGCCAAGCGCAGCCGTTCCGCTGAAGGGCCGGCCGGGTGGCGATCGCTGCCGCTGCTCACTCGCTCCCGCCCACGGCCGGCTTTGCGCAGCCGGCCGCCTACGGCGGCGCGCTGCATGCGGCGCGAAACCCTGCCTTCGCCCTCACCGATCCGTCTGATCCGTCTCGTCGTTCGCTCGCGCCTTGCATCCTGGACTGCTCGCGACGACTTCGTCACGACTCGGAGCTCAGATCGCCGACTCGTCGACCTCGCCGGTCCGGATGCGCACGACCTGTTCGACGTTGCTGACGAAAATCTTGCCGTCGCCGATCTTGCCCGTGCGTGCGGCCTTGACGATCGCATCGATGGCACCCTCGGCAGCAGAATCCGTGACGACCACTTCGATTTTCACTTTTGGCAGGAAATCAACCACATACTCGGCTCCGCGATAGAGCTCGGTGTGGCCTTTCTGGCGGCCGAAGCCCTTGACCTCGGTGACGGTCAGGCCGGTGACGCCGATTTCGGACAAGGCTTCACGCACCTCGTCGAGCTTGAACGGTTTGATGATCGCTTCAATTTTCTTCATGCGTCGGCTCCTGGAAAGATGGGCAAGGAAATCCTATCAGAAATCGCGCAACCACAAGTGATCAGTAGGGGTCACGATAGCGGTTGGTGATCGGGTAACGCCAGTCCTTGCCGAAACCGCGCTGCGTGACGCGGATGCCGACCGGGGCCTGACGACGCTTGTACTCGCTGATCTTCAGCAGATGAACGACCCGTCGCACATCGGCTTCGGCGAAGCCCTGGGCAATGATCTGGCGCGGGCTGAGGTCCTTCTCCATGTAGGCCTCGACGATGGCGTCGAGCACCGCGTAGGGCGGCAGGCTGTCCTGGTCGGTCTGGTCGGGCCTCAGCTCGGCCGATGGCGGGCGGCTGATGATCCGTTCGGGAATGACATGCGAACAGGTGTTGCGCCAGCGCGAAATGCGATAGACCAGGGTCTTGACGATGTCCTTGATGACCGCGAAGCCGCCGGCCATGTCGCCATAGAGGGTGCAGTAGCCGACGGCCATTTCCGATTTGTTGCCGGTCGTCAGCACCAGCGAGCCGGTCTTGTTCGACAGGGCCATGAGGATCATGCCGCGAATCCGCGCCTGCAGGTTCTCCTCGGTCGTGTCGGCCGGCAGGCCGGCGAACTGGGCCTCGAGCATGCCGGCGAGGGTGTGCATCGCCGGTTCGATGGCGATCTCGTCGTAGCGCACGCCGAGCAGGCGCACCATCTCGCGTGCCTCGCTGAGGCTCAGTTCGGCCGTGTAGGGGGATGGCATCATCACTGCCCGCACCTTGTCCGCGCCCAGGGCATCGACGGCAACGCAGAGGGTGAGCGCTGAATCGATGCCGCCGGAGAGGCCGATGAGGGCGCCAGGGAAGCCGTTCTTGCCGAGGTAGTCGCGTACGCCGAGGACCAGCGCCTGGTAGATTTCGGCCTCCTGGCAGGGCGGGGTGAGGATGGTCGTCGGCTGCGGCTCGCCATCGACGAAGTCCACGATCCCGAGCGCCTCCTCGAACTGCGGCAATTGGCCGCAGAGCGTTCCGCGTGAGTCGAGGACGAACGAGCCGCCGTCGAAGACGAGTTCATCCTGGCCACCGGTGAGATTGGCGTAGACGACCGGCAAGCCGGTGCTGCTGATCCGCTGCCGCAGGACCTCGGCGCGCCGCTCGCGCTTGCCGATGTGGTAGGGCGAGGCATTGAGGACGAGCAGCACGTCGGCGCCGGCCTCGCGGGCCAGGTCGGCCGCGCCGGCTTCCCAGACGTCGGCGCAGATGTTGACGCCACAGCGCAGGCCCTTGAGCGTCAGCACGCAGGGTGCGTCACCCGAATCGAAGTAGCGCTCCTCGTCGAAGACCTCGTAACTGGGCAGTCGCTGCTTGTAGTAGGTGGCGACCCGGCGACCGCCGCTGAGCAGTGTGGCTGCGTTGTAGCGCTGTCCGTCGCGCTGCTCGGGGTGGCCGACGAGAACGGCGATGTCGGGCAGTTCGCCGGCGAGCACCGTCAGTTCGCTGTCGCAGGCGCTGCAGAAGTCATCGCGCAGCAGAAGGTCTTCCGGCGGGTAGCCGCAGAGTGCGAGCTCCGGCGTCAGCAGCAGGTCGGCGTTCCGCTCTCGCGCACGGCGGGCGAACTCCACGATGCGTGCGCGGTTGCCGCTGAAGTCGCCGACGGTGGCGTTGATCTGGGCGATGGCGATTCTTGCTGACATGTGCACGGCTCCCGGAAAAAAGGGGCGCTCGCGCGCCCCTCCAGCGAACATGCGGCGTGGAACGGACTAGAAGGCGGGCTTGTCCTTCGCCTCGGCGTACGCCCTGACGCCCTCCATGATCTCCTTCTTGGCTTCGTCGGAGCCGAGCCAGCCGATGATCTTGACGAACTTGCCGCGCTCGAGATCCTTGTAGTGGGCGAAGAAATGAGCGATCTGGTCGAGGACGATCTGGGGAAAGTCGCGCGGCGACTCGATGTCGCGATACATCGGCGTCAGGCTGTCGACGGGAACCGCGAGCAGCTTGCCGTCGGCGCCGGCCTCGTCCTCCATCGCCAGCAGACCAACCGGCCGGCAGCGCACGACGACTCCCGGCGGCAAGGCAAACTGGCTCATCACCAGCACGTCGACCGGGTCACCGTCGCCGGCGATGGTGTGCGGGATGTAGCCATAGTTGCACGGATAGTGCATGGCGGTGGACATGAATCGGTCCACGAAGACCGCACCACTGTCCTTGTCCACCTCGTACTTCACCGGATCGGCATGCATCGGAATCTCGATGATGACGTTGAAATCATTGGGGAGCGACTTGCCGGAGGGCACGCGATCCAGGCCCATGTTCGTGATCTCTCTGCTGTTGGTCGGAGTCCCGATTATACGCCGCTAGCCGGCCCCGGCACCATGCAGCCTGACGCCGCGCCGTTCTTCCCGGCGGCTGCCGCCGCCGTCGGGGCCGCCGCAGCGAGACGCTGCAGCCAAGCGAGGATGCGCGCCGCACAGCTCTGCCAATGGTGATCGAGGATCATCGCGTGGCCGGCGCCCGGGATGATCTCGAGTTCGGCCCGCCAGCGGCGGGCGACGCGGCGGACCTGGTGCGGCGGGAAGACCATGTCCCGTTCACCGCCAAGCACCAGCACGGGCCGTCGGCAAGGCCGCCGCGGCCAGCGCCACCCCAACATGGCCATGTCGGCGATGGCGCGGGCGGACTCCGGCTGCACGATCGCCGTCAGTTGCAGCAGTTCCTCGGGTTCGGTTGCCGGCGTGAAGTAGATGTCGCGCAGCAGGCGCAGTCCTTCCTCGTCGCAGACACCGCTGCTCATGCGGGCCACGGCACCGATGAATCCCGGGTGGCGGAGGAACAGGCTGAGGGATGACTCGAGCGTCCCGCCTGGCGGTACCGGCGACATCAGGACCGCGGCCTCGGCGAGCGACTCCTCGAGCAAGCGCTCGGCGAGGAGGGCGCCCATCGAGTGGCCGATGACCACTGGCCGGCTGCCCAGTTCTTCGACCACTGGCTTGAGCGCGGCGAGGTAGTCGTCGAGGCCGAGCCGGTCGAGACACTCACGTCCCTCGCTGCGGCCGTGTCCGGGCAGGTCGACGGCATGGCAGTCGTAGCCGCGGCTGGCGAAGCAGGAGAGGAAGTGCGGCTGCCAGCATCTCGCGTCCACGTAGCCGCCATGCAGGAAAAGCAGCGGTGGGCAGCGGACGGGTCTGGCTGCCGGATGGCGCAGGATGTGCAGGTCGTATCGGGCCATTGGTGTCGTCCGTGGGGTCGGCAGGTTCAGCATGCGTCTGGCGTCGGTCGTGGCGCGCGAGGAGCGGCAGATGGGCGAATGCGGCTGCCGTTCACGCGCTGGCGCTGGGTCGTGCGGCGATACGGTCGCGCCACGCCTGCAGGTGGCGCATGCCCTCCTGTCCGGGCTGGAAGCGCATCAGGCCGCGCGCAAACTCGATGGCGCAGAAGGCGGTGATGTCGGCTATGGTGAAGCGGCTACCGGCAACGAAGGGCTGCTGCTCGAGTTCACCATCGAGCCAGCGCGCGATGTCCCGCAGCTTGTCGCCCTGCGAACGGCCAAAGTCGGGGAACTGCGGTTGTTCGAGCGGTGCCAGGCCGGGGTGGCAGTGGCGGATCCAGTTGGCGATGCAGCCGAAGAGGTAGAACTCCACCCGCCGGTCGGCCATTTCGATGAAGGCGCGCTCGGCGAAATCACGGCCCATCAGGTTGGGGTCAGGTGCCAGTCCCTCGAGGTAGGTGCAGATCGCCCGCGACTCGCCGAGCGTGCGGCCGTCGTCGAGTTCCAGGGCGGGCACCTTGGCCAGGGGGCTGCGTGCCCGAAAGGCTGCCTGGCGATGCTCGCCCCGAGACAGGTCGACGACTTCCGTCTCGATTCCCTGCAGGTCCTTCTCGGCAATGAACATCAGGACGCGGCGCGGGTTGGGGGCACGCGGTGAGATGAAAAGCTTCATGTGTTCCTCGCAGGACGTTGGGAAACCGGTGGCAAAGGTCAACTGTTGGCCGTACGACGGTCGCCCGGAATCAGCCTTCAGGCCGCGGCGACCGGCCCATTTCGACCATCTGGCGTGCTCCCTCGACGAAGCGCCGGGACTCCTCGTCACTGGCGTCGCGGTTGATCGGCGAGGGTGGCGTGTTGATTCCCCGCTGCACTGCCGGTCGCGCGCGAATGCGCTCCAGCCAGCGCCGGAGGTGTGGCAGATCGTCGACTTCGACGCCGGACCAACGATGCGTTCGTACCCAGGCCCAGTTGGCGATGTCGGCGATCGAGTAGTCGCCGGCGAGGAACTCGTTGTCACGCAGATGGCTGTCGAGGACCTCGAAGAGTCGCCGGCATTCGCCCTGGTAGCGATCGATCGCCGGCTGGATCTTCTCCGGCAGGTAGCGGAAGAAGACGTTCGCCTGGCCCATCATCGGGCCGATGCCGCCCATCTGGAACATCAGCCACTGCAGGACGCGCGAGCGGCCGCAGGCATCCGCTGGCAGCAGGCGTCCAGTTTTCTCGGCGAGGTAGATGAGGATCGCGCCCGACTCGAAGACGACGAAATCGGCCGCCGCACGATCAATGATCGCCGGAATCCGGCCATTCGGGTTGATCGCCAGAAACCAGGGCTGCTTCTGCTCTCGTTGCGCCAGATCGAGCGTGTGCACCGAATACGGCAGCGCCAGCTCTTCGAGGGCGATGGAGATCTTGTGGCCGTTCGGCGTCGCAGCGGTATAGAGATCGATCATCGTCGGGGCTCGGATGGTTTGCTGGGAGGAGGCTGCGTGGCTGCGGTCGGGCACCGCGGCACGGCCATCCTAACAGAATCCGCGTGGCCGCAGGCACCGGCGGACATCCGTGAGCTTCCGGCACATGGCGTGCAGCCTGCCGCGGCGACCGGTCACCGATGGTGTTTGTCACCCGGGCAAGCCGGCAAGGGGAGGGCAAAACTGAAAACACGTCACTTACTAAAAAATTACGTGCAATCGCTTGCCAGGCGTGCTATCGTTGCTGCATGACGAACGGACTTGCACGCTACGAATTCAGCGAACGACTGGCCGACATTCTCGGCGAGTCGCGGCGCGATCTGCGCTTCCGCGTGACCTTGATGGTCACCGGCGGGCTGGTGGCTCCTGGCCCAAGGGGCCGGGGCTCGCCGCCAGCGACGCCGCAGTACGCTGCGCAGTTGCTGCTCGGGGCGATGGCCGCGCCGCAGCAATCGCAGACCATCGAGGCCATTCGCTGCTACGCCGACCTGCGGCCGACGCCGGTCGCGCCGGGCGGCAGCACGCCACGGGTGCTTTTCGGGCCGGCGCTTCCGGCTGGCGGCGGCGAGCAGCAGCCGGTTTGCTGGCTGGCCCTCGAAGGCCTGTCATTCGCCGATGCGCTGGCCGGCCTGCTCGAACTGGCCAGCGCCGACGACACACGGGCACTCGTTGCCAGCGAGTTGTTCGGCGTCTGGGTCAATCGTGGCTGTCCGGTTGCCTCGCTGCAGTTCAGCAGCTGGTGGCAGGGTCGCCGTGCCGTCGTCAGTCATAACTACGGCCTCAGCGGCGAATCGCCGCCACCGGCCTGGCTTGATCCACAAAGGGGAGGAGCCGCCGACCCGGGTCTCTTCCACGCCGTCTTCCTGCCGGTCCGCAAACTGCTCGAGATCGGCATGCTCACCACCGTAACCGACAACAGGAGTAATCCGATGCTGAACAAACTGGGCCACAAGGTGGCCTCGATCGCCAAGATGGCACAACTGGCGGCGAAGACGCCGCATGGCAGCCGCTGGGAGAAACTCCTGACGGCGCTGGCCGCCGTACAGGCGTGGTCGGAACAGGTCGACCGGCAGGAGAGCCGGCTGCGCGAGGTCTCCGGCTTCGGCTCCAATCCCGGCGAGCTGCGGATGTACGAGTACCTTCCCGCTGCGCTGCCGCCCCAGGCGCCACTGGTCGTCGTCCTGCACGGCTGCACGCAGAGCGCGGCCTCGTACAACAAGGGCAGCGGCTGGTCGACGCTCGCCGATCTTCACGGCTTTGCGCTCCTGCTGCCGCAGCAGCAATGGAGCAACAACCCGCTGCGCTGCTTCAACTGGTTCAAGCCCGAGGATCTCGAACGCAGCGAGGGCGAACCGGAGTCGATCCGGCAGATGGTCGAGCACATGCTGGCCGCCCATTCGCTCGACCGGCGTCGCATCTACGTCACCGGGACCTCTTCCGGCGGTGCGATGACGGCCGTGATGCTGGCGACGCATCCGGATCTCTTCGCCGGTGGCGCGGTGATCGCCGGTGTTCCGTATCGGGCGGCGAAGGGGATGCAGGAAGGGCTGGAGACGATCTTCCAGGGCCGCAACCTGGCGCCGGCCGAGTGGGGCGAGCGCGTGCGCGCCGCCTCGCCGCACCGGGGGCCGTGGCCGAGGCTGTCGGTCTGGCATGGCGACGCGGATACGGCAGTGAAGCCGGTCAACGCCGAAGAGCTGATCAAGCAGTGGAGCCACCTGCACGAACTGCCGTTGCAGCCGACACTCGAGATGAGCGTCAGCGGCTACCCGCGCCGGGTCTGGCTTTCACCTGCCGGTGAGGAGGTCATCGAGTCCTACACCATCACCGGCATGGCGCACGGCGCCGCGCTCGATCCCGGCCCGGCGCCGCACCAGTGCGGTACCGCGGCACCGTTCTTCAACGCAGTCGGGATTTCGTCGACGCATCGCATCGCCGACTTCTGGGGGCTGCTGGCCGAACAGCCGGTGCAGGCAGCGAGCGAGGCGACAGCCCGGGCAGCCGCGACACCGGCGGGTGGCGACGCGCCAGCTGGCGCAGCGGCAGCCGGGCAGGCGAGCGCGGCGCCACTGGCCAGCCGCGGCGGAGAGCCGGAGCAGGAAGCCCGCGCGGCCCCGGAAGACGACCAGGGCACGGCGGGGTCGGGGCAGGGCGCCGGTCGACGCCGGCCCATGGGTCTCGACGTGCACGGCATCATCTCCGCGTCGCTGGAGGCCGCGGGTCTCCTCAAGAGTGGGACCACGGCCGGCCGTGCGGGCAGCGGCGCGCCGCTGGGCATCGACGTACCCGGGATCATCTCGACGGCGCTCGAGGCAGCGGGTGCATTGAAGTCGGTCAGCCAGCGTGCCGCCGCGGCGACGACGCCGGCAGCCCGGTTGCAGGCTGCCGGCTGGGAAGGCGACGGCTGGGAGCTGCTGCTCGATGACCCGCGCGCGTTTCGCGGTGGCTCGACGCTGCACGGCCAAGCTTCCTCAGGCGAGCGGGGTGCGCTCGGGCCGCACGCGCACGCGATCTCGCGGCGCATCGAACTGGGTCCGCGGCCCGAGTTGAGCTACCTGCGGCGACTCGATCTCAGCGCCGCGGTAAACGACTACACCAGTGCCAGCTTCCGCATACTCATCGACGGCATCGTCGTCGATGAGGTGACGGCGATCGGCATGCTGCACCAGGAGAGCGAGTGGTTGCGCCAGTCGGGGATCGACCTGGCGCGTTTTGCCAATCGGACGGTGACGCTGACCCTGGAAGTCGCTGCCTATTCGAATACGTACAGCACCGTGCATGCCAGCGCCTGGGTCGAGCAGGTCGTGATCGAGGACGCTGTCGATCTGGCGCCCTGCTGAGGGCCGGGCAAGCGGTCGCCGGCCGGGCGACGCCCGTCTGTGGGCGTGCCCGCCGGCGAGGTTGGCGGGGGTGGGGCGACTGCCGGTGGCAGCGACCGGCGGCGGTCAGCGGTTGCTGAAGACAGGCTTGCGCTTCTCGACGAAGGCGGCCATGCCCTCCTTCTGATCATCGAGGGCAAACGCCGAGTGGAAGGTACGGCGCTCGAAGAGCAGTCCCTCGGCGAGCGAACTCTCGTACGACCGGTTGATGCACTCCTTGATCATCAGCACGACCGGCAGCGAGAAGCTGGCGATCTTGCTGGCCGTCGCCATCGCCTCGTCGAGCAGCTTGTCGGCCGGAACGATGCGCGAGACGAGGCCGGCGCGCTCGGCCTCGACGGCGTCGATGTTGCGTGAGGCCAGGCACATTTCCATCGCCTTGGCCTTCGAGATCGCCCGCGGCAGGCGCTGCGTGCCGCCGGCACCCGGCAGGATACCCAGGCGAACTTCCGGTTGCCCGAACTGCGCGGTATCGGCGGCCAGGATGATGTCACACATCATCGCCAGTTCGCAGCCACCGCCGAGCGCGTAACCGGCGACGGCAGCGATCACGGGCTTGCGGCAGCTCTTCAGCGTGTCCCAGTTGCGGGTGATGAAGTCACCCTTGTAGGCCTCCATGTACGACAGCGACTGCATCACCGTGATGTCGGCGCCGGCAGCGAATGCCTTCTCGGAACCGGTGATGACGATGGCGCCGATGTTCTCGTCAGCCTCGTAGCCGCGGAGGGCGTCGCCCAGTTCGTTCATCAGGTCATCGTTCAGGGCATTGAGTGCCTTCGGGCGGTTGAGCGTGATCAGGCCGACTTTGCCGCGCGTCTCGGTGATGATATTGACGTAGGTCATGAGCAGAAAACTCCTGTGGTGGAATTTGCGAAAGGGGCGGGCGGCTCCCGTTCTCCGGCAGCGGGGACGGGAGCGCCGTTGGCGAACGGCCCCCGCCGTGTTCCGCGGCGGGGGCCGACAGGGGCTGCCAGGAGCAGGATCAGGAGATGTCCATCTGGAACTTGACCGGGCCGCGCACATCCTTCCCGTTGGCGTCCTTGAAGGCGCCGTTGACCGGCGACTTCTTGCCGTACGGGCTGGTCAGGATGGCGACGTGGCCGCCGAAGAACGCGACCGACTCGAGCCCGTCCCAGCCCTCGAGGAACTTGTTGCCGGCGGTGGCGCAGGGCGGCGTGACGAGGTCGTCCTTGATCGCGTAGTTCTGGTACCACGGCACCTTGAGGTCGATCAGACCCTTGATGTTGAGCGGCTTGTCGAACAGCTTGACCGGCAGCGTGCCGTCGTCGGCGATCGGATCCTGGAAGGTGTGCGAACTCATGTTGGCGATCGCCAGCGGCAGGTGTACGCGCTCCTTGAGCAGCCAGCGGAAGAGGGCGGCCGGCGTCTTGCCCGGGTTGAGGTCGGTGGCGCGGTGCAGCGACGCCTGGTCGAGAACCTTGACCAGCGGCGATTCGCGGTCGATGGCGACGAAGCGCATGCCGAGGCTCAGCAGATAGCCGTTGGCCACCTTGTTGCCGCTCGGCAGCGTCGTCGTGATGAAGTCATGGTGCATCGTCGGCATGCCGCTGATGGCGTCACTGTAGGTGCCGTCGACCGGCGTCACGTTGGTGATCAACGCGTCGCAGACGTCCTGCAGCTTGCCCGAGAGCACGTTCATCAGGCAGATGTAGCCACCTTGGCAGGTGCCGTTGAGGGTCACCTTCTTGCCGCCGTTGAGTTCCATGACCTTGGCGCAGAGTTCGCGCGTCTGCTCGCAGTCCTGTTCCGGGGTCATCGTCTGGACCTTCTGATTGGTCATGATGTCCTTGACGACGCGGACGTAGGTCGGGATGCCCTCGTTGGCGAAGGAGTGGCTGTAGCTCTTGTTCTCGTACGGCAGGAAGGAAAGGATGTGGACGCCGAGCATGTACGGCGGCACGAGGATCACCGGCTTGAGATCCTTCCGCACCTCGACGCCCTTCTTCAGCGGCAGGACCTGATAGAGCTCGAAGGCGTCGGTTTCATGGACCAGCTTGTAGTTCGCGGTGTTGAAGTGGAAGCCGAACTCGTCGGCGATCGCCTCGATCTGTTCGTTGAAGTTCGATACGGCCTCCATCACTTCGGCTTCACGCCGCATGTAGCCGCCGAGTTTTTCGCCTTCGGCGTTCATCACCGTGTTGAGGAAGGCGCGGGTCGCCTCTTCCATCTGGTCGAAGGCGTAGTCGGCCATCTTGTCCTGCATGCCGGCGAGCCCCTTGCGCGCCATGCCGACGTTGTGCTCGAGGATTTCGAAGGTCTCCATCATGCTCAGCGGATTGTCGCGGGCCGCGGTCATGGCGATGTGCGCGGCAATGAACAGATTGTCGTTGAACTCGCTGATCTCGCGGTTCGAGGCGCGCATCATGGCCAGCGTATACCGCCACCAGCTCGTCGTGAAATCGGGCATTTCCCTAAGCAGTGCATTCATTTCTTGAAACCTCCAGCAGTTAGACGTGATACCTGAGTCAAAAAAGGGTCAGCCCGCGGCGGGCCACCCACGCTTACCCTGGTTCCACCGCGAGGGCAGACACCGACGAATTTCCGAGGTGATTCCGGCCGACACACGGACGCCGCCTTGCGGCTGCCGCACGCGCCCCCTCCCTCCGATGGCGGTAGGCGCCATCGTCAGCGTGTCTGCAGCTCGTTTGAGTACCAGCCATGTGCCGGCGGGATCCGTTGGGCCGCGCTCGATTGCGCAGCGCACAATACATTCTACTCCTCTGCGCGCGATTTGTTCACGCCGTTTCGCACTTGCCCGTCCGGGCCTCGCCAAGGACTGCCGCAGCAACCCCACAGGCTTGTTGAATGTGCTCTGCAGCTTGCCGCAGAGGTCCGCGGGGCACGGGTTGCAGGCGTCTGCGGGAGTTTCGCGTGGTCGCGCTGTCGGCGGTCGCGCAGGCGATGTATAGTACGCCTCTGTTGCGCTGCGACAGGGCTGCACCGCTGACCTCCGGGGTCGGCAGACGGAGGCCAGCCGCGGCTCGGCCGGAGGAGAGTACGATGCTGCAACTTGCTACGCTGATCAACCACCACGCGGCGTTTCGGCCCAATGAACTGGCGCTTGTCTTTGAGGATGAGCGGCTCAGCTGGTGCGACTTCGCCGCCCGCGTCGATCGCTGCGCCTGTCTGCTGCAGTGGCTCGGCGTGCGCCGCGGCGACCGCGTCGCCACCGTTCTCGCCAACTGCCGCGAGTTGCTCGAGATTTACTGGGCGGTGCCGGCGATCGGCGCCGTCCTCGTACCGCTGAGCCCGCTGCTGCTGGCCTCCGGGCTGGCCAGCCTGCTGCGCGACGCGGGCGCCGTCTGCGTGATCACGCAGCGTTCGCTGGCGCCGATGCTCGAAGAAGTGCGTGGCGAACTGTCGCAACTGAGCGCCGACCGCATCCTGCTGGTGGACGGCGCCAGCGGCGATTTCCCCGACTACCAGGCGCTGCTTGGCAGTTGTCCCGAAGGCGCCCACAGCCCGGTGCCGGTTGCCCAGGACGAGCTGTTCAACATCATGTACACCAGTGGCACCACCGGTCTGCCGAAAGGCATCATGCACAGCCATTTCGTGCGCGCGATGTACTGCACGCTGTTCGCCGCTGCCTGGCGGATGCGGCCGGAATCGGTCGTCCTGCACACCGGCGCGATCGTCTTCAACGGTGCCTTCGTCACCCTGATGCCCTGTTTCTATCTCGGCGCGCGCTACGTCCTGCTGCGCCAGTTCGACGCGGTCGAGGCGATCGAGGTCATCGCCCGCGAACGCGTCACGCACACCATGATGGTCCCGGCGCAGATCATCGCCATACTCAACGCGCCGAACTTCGCACCGGAAAAGCTCGCCTCGCTGGAGATGATCCTCTCGCTCGGCGCGCCGCTGTACCAGGAGCACAAGGACCAGCTCAACCGTCTGCTGCCGAACCGCTTCTACGAACTCTACGGCCTGACCGAGGGCTTCTGGACGATTCTCGACCGCACGCAGTCGCTGCGCAAGTCGGGCTCGGTCGGGTCGCCGCCCTGTTTCTTCGAGATGCGCATCGTGCGCGAGGACGGCAGTGATGCCGAAGCCGGCGAAGTCGGCGAGATCGTCGGTCGCGGCCCGTCGCTGATGCTTGGCTACTACGGCCGGTCCGACCTCACCGACCAGGCGATCCGCGACGGCTGGCTGCACACCGGCGACCTCGGCTACGCCGATGGCGAGGGCTACCTCTACCTCGTCGACCGCAAGAAGGACATGATCGACAGTGGCGGCGTCAAAGTCTATCCGAAGGACATCGAGGAGGTCGCCGCTCGTCACCCGGCAATTCGCGAAGTCGCCGTTTTCGGGGTGGCACACGAGAAGTGGGGCGAGACACCGGTCGCCGCCGTCCTCCTGCGTACGGGCGCCAGCGCGACCGCGACCGAGCTGCGCGACTGGATCAACGATCGTGTCGGCGCCCGTTATCAGCGCGTCCACGCCGTGCAGATCATGGATGATTTCCCGCGCAATGCCGCCGGCAAGACGCTCAAGCGGGAGATGCGCGACGGCTACAAAAAGAGACACGACGCCGGCCGGTGACCGCTCATCATGCGTGCGGATTGCCGTTGCCCGAGTCGTCAGCTTGCTGGCAGAGGAAGTCGAGCAGCGGCAGCGCCGCAGCGAGGCGTTGCGCGGCAAGGTCGACCAGACAATCGGCGGTCGCTTCGGCGAACGACAGGGGTGCCAGCGCGATGAAATCCTTGCGCCGGATGTCGTCGATTGCCGGATGGTCCGGGGCGTAACCGCGTGGTGGCCGGCTCAGGCTGTCGCCGGCGAGCGCCCAGTGCGCGGTGAACCGCGGATCGTCGCGCACGGCAAACCAGCGCTGCGGTTGATCGGCGATGCGCCCGCGGATGTCGGCGAGCACGGCCGGGTCGGGGTGCCAGCAACCGGCACCGAAGAAGCAGCCATCACTGGCGAGGTGGACATAGAAAGCCGCGGCATGCACATCCTTGCCGAGCTCGTGGCGAAACTGGATGCCGATGTTGGTCTTGTAGGGACGCTTGTCGCGGCTGAAGCGCGTGTCGCGATGGATGCGCATCAGTGACCCGCCGGTCGGCCGCGGATCGGCCCGAAAATGCGGGGCGAAGCGCCGCAATCCGGGCTCCATCGCGGTGATGAAAGCCAGAGCTGGCGTGCGGACCTGCGTTTCGTAGCGCTCCCGGTTGGCGGTGAACCATGCACGCTCGTTGTGGGCCGCAAGTTCGTCGAGGAAGTCGAAGGTGGCCTGGCTGAACATGGCGGATTCTCCTTGACGTCGGTCTGGTTGCGCAAGCGGGCGCCTGCAGCACGCATTGTTGCGCTTGCCGGGCAGCCAGTAAAGACGACTCCTGATGTCGCCACCGGGTTCGCTCGTTGGCCGGTGTGCCGATGTGCCGGCGTCGGGCGATTGGCCGAACATGGCGGGCCGCGTCGGTCGCCGGATGGGCCACGGATGGCGCTACACCGCCCCGGAACGTGATCGACGAGATCCCGATGGCGTACAAGGACATCGACGCGGTGATGCATGCGCAGCGTTCGCTGGTCGCGGTCGTGCACACGCTGCGCCAGGTCGTCTGCGTCAAGGGTTGAGACGCCGCGCGAGCGGTCATCAGTGGCGAGCGCACAGGGTAGACGTCGTCGTGGAGCAGAGACGACTCGATGCGCAGCAGCAGCGCTGCCGGGGCCAGGCGGTCGCGTCAGCCTGATGCGGCTGCCGATGCCATGGCTCGATTGACACGGACGGGAACCGACGGGATACTTCCAAGAAAAAACTGGCATTGAAATTCCTGGTCTTTCCTGATCGTCGTCAAGAGCCCGGTCCCGGCTCGATCGGGGAACCCAGGCTCGCCGCGCCCATCATCGGCATGCTGCGCGAGGAGTCGGGACGCGGCGACGAGTTTGCGCAGCAGATCACCCATCGCAGCATGGGCAGCAAGAAGCCCAACGAGCTGACCAAGGCATTCAGGACCCGCTACGATCCGCGCATCGCGGTCACCAACACTCGGCCACACTGATGGAACCGCAACAACTCAACTGGATTGCCAACTTCATCTGGGGCATTGCCGACGACGTTCTGCGGGACCTCTACGTCCGCGGCAAGTACCGCGACGTCATCCTGCCGATGACGGTGCTTCGCCGGCTCGACGCCGTCCTCGAACCCACCAAGCAGGCGGTGCTCGACATGAAGGCCGCGCTCGACAGGGCGGCGATCACCAATCAGGACCAGGCGCTGCGCCAAGCGGCCGGCCAGGCCTTCTACAACACGTCCCGGTTCACGCTGCGCGACCTCAAGGCCCGCGCCAGCCAGCAGCAGCTCAAGGCCGATTTCGAGGCCTACCTCGACGGCTTCTCGCCGAACGTGCAGGACATCCTCGAGAACTTCGAGTTCCGCAACCAGATCCCGCGGCTCGCCAAGGCCGACGCGCTCGGCACGTTGATCGAAAGGCTGCTTTCGCCGGACATCAACCTCAGCCCCAACCCGGTGCTCGGCGGCGACGGATCGGTCAGGCACCCGGGCCTCGACAACCACGGCATGGGGACGGTGTTCGAGGAGCTGGTCCGACGCTTCAACGAAGAGAACAACGAAGAAGCCGGCTAACACTGGACGCCGCGCGATGCCGTGAAGCTCATGGCGAAGCTGCTCTTCCTGCCGATCGCCGACGAGATCGAATCCGGCACCTACCTCCTCTACGACGCCGCCTGTGGTACGGGTGGCATGCTGACGGTCGCCGAGGAGACGCTTCAGGAGCTTGCCAGCCAGCACGGCAAGCAGGTCGCCACGCATCTCTACGGGCAGGAGATCAACGCCGAGACCTACGCCATCTGCAAGGCCGACCTGCTGCTCAAGGGGGAGGGCGACGCGGCGGACAACATCGTCGGCGGCCCGGAGCATTCCACGCTGGCCAACGACGCTTTCCCGTCGCGCGAGTTCGACTTCATGCTCTCCAACCCGCCCTACGGCAAGAGCTGGAAGAGCGACCTCGAGCGCATGGGCGGCAGGCACGGCATCAAGGACCAGCGCTTCGTCATCGAACACGCGGGCGACCCCGAGTACTCGCTGATCACCCGTTCGAGCGACGGACAGATGCTGTTCCTGGCCAACATGCTCAGCAAGATGAAGCGGGGAACCAGGCTCGGCAGCCGCATCGCCGAGGTGCACAACGGCAGCTCGCTGTTTACCGGCGACGCCGGCCAGGGTGAGAGCAACATCCGCCGCTGGATCATCGAGAGCGACTGGCTGGAGGCCATCGTCGCGCTGCCGCTGAACATGTTCTACAACACGGGCATCGCCACCTACGTCTGGGTGCTCACCAACCGAAAGCCGGCGCACCGACAGGGCAAGGTGCAGCTCATCGACGCCACGCAGTGGTCCAGGCCGCTGCGCAAGAACCTGGGCAAGAAGAACTGCGAGCTGTCGGACGACGACATCGCGCGCATCTGCGATGCATTCCTGAGGTTCGAGGAGACCGAGCAGGCGAAGCTCTTTCCGAACGCCGCCTTCGGCTACTGGAAGGTGAGCGTGGAGCGCCCGCTGCGCCTGAAGGGCATTGACCCCGAGCGGGCGTATTCGCCGAAGGAGATCAAGGCGCTCAAGGAGAACGCCGAGCGCGCCGACGACGCGCCGCCGGTCGTCCGCAAGATCCACAGGAAGGGCACCGCGGCCGACCCGCTACGAGGATTGTTCGAGACGACGATCGCCGGCAAGCCGGCCGTGGTCGAGTACGAGCCCGACCCCGACCTGCGCGACACGGAGCAGGTGCCGCTGCTGGAGGAAGGCGGCATCGAGGCCTTCCTGCGTCGCGAGGTGCTGCCGCACGCGCCCGACGCGTGGTACGTGCCGGACAGCGTCAAGACCGGCTACGAGATCAGCTTCACGCGCTACTTCTACAAGCCGCAGCCGCTGCGCACCTTGGAAGAGATCCGCGCGGACATCCTCGCGCTCGAGAAGGCGACCGAGGGGTTGCTCGGCGAAATTGTTGGCGTGCAGGCGCTGTGACGAAGAAACCCACGCCGGTGAGCGCGGCGACCGCGGCAACCGCGGCGAGCGTACCGGTCGAAGCCGCCTTCGCCGAGGTCGTGGGCCTGATCCAGGCGGCGCGCGGGCGCGCCTGGCAGGCCGTCAACACCGAACTGATCGAGCTTTATTGGCGCATCGGCGACTACCTGCACCACAGGATCGAAGCCGACGGCTGGGCGCAGGGCACGGTGGTGCAACTGGCTGCCTACATTGCGCAGCGCGTTCCCGGCCTGCGCGGCTTCTCGCCGCAGAACCTGTGGCGCATGCGCCAGTTCTTTGAGGCGTATCGCGACGATCCAGGACTCTCACCACTGGTGAGAGTTTTGCCCTGGACGCACAACCTCATCATCCTGGGGCAGGCCAAGCGGCCCGAAGAGCGCGAGTTCTATCTGCGCATGGCCGTCGAACAACGCTGGGGCAAGCGCGAACTCGAGCGCCAGCTTCGCCTGGGCGCTTTCGAGCAGGCGGTGCTCGCGCCGCCAAAACTCTCACCGGCGGTGAGACAAACGCATGGCGACCACGTCGCCGGCGCATTCAAGGACGTCTACGCGGTCGAATTCCTGAACCTGCCCGAACCGCACACCGAAGCCGACCTGCACCGCGGCCTGCTGGCCCAGTTGCGCGCCTTCCTCATCGAGCTGGGGCGCGACTTCTGCTTCGTCGGCTCCGGATTCCCGCTACAGGTGGGTGGTCGCGACTTCGCGCTCGACCTGCTGTTCTTCCATCCCGGCCTCAATTGCCTGATCGCCATCGAGCTGAAAGTCGACCGTTTCGAGCCCGAACATCTGGGCAAGCTCAACTTCTACCTCGAGGCGCTGGACCGCGACGTGCGCAAGCCGCACGAGAACCCCGCCATCGGTCTGCTGCTGTGCGCGTCGAAGGACAGCGAGGTCGTCGAGTACGCGTTGAGCCGCACACTCTCGCCGGCATTGGTGGCCGAGTACCGGACGCAGCTGCCCGACAAACAAATGCTGGCGGCCAAGCTGCACGAGTTCTATGCGCTGAGCGCGCCGGCGGTCGCGGCCGAACAACGTCTTCTGGCGCGGCGGAGTCGCGAGGGGGTGAAGACGTGATCGACCGGCTGAAGTCCTATCCGGCGACGAAGGACTCTGGCGTGCCCTGGCTTGGGGAGGTGCCGGAGCACTGGCGGTTGCAGCGAATGAAGACCCTCTTGCGGGAGCGTGTTCAGAAGGGGTTCCCGGATGAGCCGCTACTTGCTGCAACGCAGTCGAAAGGGGTCGTGCGGAAGGAGCAGTACGAGAATCGGACAGTGCTCGCGCTGAAGGACTTGCACCTGCTCAAACTGGTGCGAGTTGGCGACTTCGTGATCAGCCTGCGGTCGTTTCAGGGCGGAATCGAGTACGCCCGCGAGCAGGGGATCATCAGCCCTGCCTACACAATTCTCTACGCCACGGCCCCAGAGATACACGGCTACCTAGCGCGGCTATTCAAGTCGGCGCCGTACGTCGAGAACTTGTCGCACTTTGTGAC
>WBZM01001598.1_pt1 | contig 21812 bp, 16 predicted proteins | sample 5204271 | NCBI WGS metagenome assembly WBZM01 (sample SAMN12344346, study PRJNA552823) | activated sludge metagenome | biome: Activated sludge suspended growth; feature: Nitrification reactor; material: Wastewater; isolation source: activated sludge from nitrification reactor of wastewater...
GTGCAGCACTCAAGGCCGACAGCTTCCTCGGCATCGTCACCCCCGGCGACACGCTCAGCAAGTAGACCCTGGCACGAGGTTCAGCCCGGAACCCGGCAGCGGGTTCCGGGCCTCGGCCAGCGCGCCGCTTTGGTTAATCTGGCAAAAAGCGCTTTACCCGAGTTGCAGTTCGACGGCGAAACCCCCCTCGACTAAGGGCAGAACGAGCTGTCCGCCGTGCGCCCGGGCAATCAGATCGGCCAGCATCAGACCCAGGCCGGTATTCCCCTCATACGTTTGTGCAGAAATCGCCGCCTGCAACTGCTGCAGACGCTCGGGCGCAACCCCCGTCCCGTCGTCATGCAGCCGCAGGCAGCCGCGCCCGGGCGTCGATAGCACCAGGCGCTGGGCGCCGTTGCGCAGGGCGTTGTCGAGGAGATTGAGCAGAGCCGCAGCGAGCAGGTCGGGGTCGGCCGAAATCGCTTGCGTTTCCGCCAGTTCGACGGTCAGCCCGTCGATTGCCAGGCGCGTGACAAGAGCGGCCGGATCGATCGTCTGCCGCCGCAACTCGACGCCACTGCGAAACAACGTCAAGAGCGCGCTGACGACGCGCTGCAGGCGGCCCGCCGCGCTGCGCACGCGCTGCAGGCGCGGCTGCAGCGCAGGCGGCGACTCGCGCAGCGCGACCGCCAGTTGCGCGTCGATGCCAGCCAGAGGCGTCCGCAAGGCATGTGCGGCATGTGCGGTAAACGCACGCTCCTGCGCCAGACGGTGGGCCAGACGGGCGGCCAGCGTATCGATCGCCGCGTGCATCGGCTGCAGTTCTTCGCATTCGGCGACGCCGAGGCTCCCACCGTCAGCTATCGGATCGTGCGCGGCGAGCCTTTCGGCCAGACGCTGCACCGGCAGCAGTTCGTAGCGTACCCGCGCGCGCAGCCAGAAATGCGCCAGCAGGCCGATACTCAGCGTTGCCGCGGCGACGCTGAGCGCGACTTCGATCTGCACTTCGCTGCGCTCGTCGCGCGTCTGCCCGACGTAGAGGAAGCGGCCGTCGTCGGCCAGCCGCGTCCCGAAAACCCGCCAGCCCGCTCCGTCGCTGAAACCAGTCGTCGGCGCCAGGCGCCACGCCACAGTCGGCGCCGTCGCCGAATTGAAGAGGACATCCGCAGCGTCCGCCGGCGAGTATTGCACGACCTGCCAGGCGAAGCCTGAGTCGGCGTCATCCGCCAGCTCACTGCTGCCGGCCGCGTCGGGGCCGCCAGATTCGGCCGGCAGGGTGGCGTCCTCAGCCATCAGCGGTGCCTTGAGCAACTCGGCAGCCGACTGCAGGCTTTCGTCGAGCAGATCCTCGACCTGCTGCTGCACCGCCAGCCAGACCGCCAGCGCTACCGCGAGACTCCAGACGAGCGACCAGACGAGCAAGGCACGCGCCAGGCGCGCCTGGATCGACGGCAGTGGATTCACCTGGGTTTGCCGACGCGGTAGCCCAGCCCGCGGACGGTTTCGATGATTTCCCGACCGAGCTTGCGGCGCAGCCCGAAAATGTGAACTTCGATCGCGTTGCTGGCGAGTTCGCTGTCGAAGCCAACGACCAGGCGTTCGACATCGTCCTTCGGGACAATCCGCCCGGCGCGCAGGACGAGCGCTTCGAGCACCGCCCACTCGCGAGCGGTCAAGGCGACACGCTGCCCGGCGCGCCAGGCGCTGCGTCCGGCGAGGTCGATGTCGACCTCACCAAAGGACAGGCGACCGGCCGCCGAGCCGGCGCTGCGCCGGCAGACGGCGCGCAGGCGGGCGAGCAGTTCTTCCGGTGCGAAGGGCTTGACCAGGTAGTCGTCGGCGCCGCTGTCGAGCCCCCGAATCCGGTCGCTCAGCAGGTCACGCGCGGTGAGCATCAGCGCCGGCGTCGCGTCGCGGTTGAGCCGCCGGCCGCGCAACCAGTCGAGACCCGATCCGTCAGGCAATTGCCAGTCGACCAGCAGTGCGTCGTAGGGCTCGCCGTGGTAGCCGGAAACCTCGCGCAGAGTACGGCACCAGTCGACGCTGTGCCCGTCGGCAGACAGGAAATCGCGCAGCCCTTCGCCCAGAATGTCGTCGTCTTCAATCAGCAACAGGCGCATGGTTCCGCTTCGGTCGTCCTTCAGGCGGCAGCGAAAGAAGTCGATTGTGCCAAAAGTCCGTCTTCACCGCCATCACCGGCGTACCAGCGCGGCACCCCTCGCTGCAGCCGGCGCACGCGAAATGCCGACCAAACGCAACTTCGGTCGGCGACTTAAGCGAACCTTCAGGCGCTCAGCGCAAGATGAGCGGCATGCTTCTCAACTTTCGCCTCGCGCGCGTCACACGCGGCGCTGCCAACGACCGACAGCGCCGCTCGCGTTTCACGATTCCGGCCAGCGTCGAGGGCGTCCTGCTCGTGGCGAGCGTGTTCTGGGCGCTTACCGCCAACCGTTCGTTCTTTTCCGCAGCCGTGCAGGACCGCCCACTCTCCGACGTCCACACCTGGGGCTTCGCGCTTGCCCTCGGCGTGCTGCTCGTGGCCGTCCACTTTCTGTTCCTCGCGCTGGTGACCAATCGCTGGACGGTAAAGCCGCTGCTCGCCGTGCTGATCGTCGCGACAGCAATCGCCGCCCACTTCATGCAGAGTTACGGCGTCTATCTCGATCCGTCGATGCTACGCAACGTCGTGCGCACGGATGTCGCTGAAGCACGCGAGCTCGTCTCCTGGGGATTGCTGCCGCCGCTCGCGGTCTATGCCGCGCTGCCGCTGATCCTGCTCTGGCGTGTGGACATCGTCCGGCGGCCCTGGCCACGCGCGTTCGGTATACGTGCAGCCGCAGTGCTGCTCGCTGCGGCAACGGCGGCCGTCGCTCTGCTGCTCGTCTTCCAGCCGCTGTCGTCGATGATGCGCAAGCACAAGGAAGTACGCTACCTGATCACGCCGGCAAACTACTTGTGGTCACTGGCCAGCGTGGCCGGCAGCGATGCGCGCGGCGCCGCGCTGGCACGCCAGCCGATCGGCCTCGACGCGGTCCCCGGCGCGAGTTGGGCAACGCGCAGCCGGCCGCTGTTCGTCGTCGTCGTCGTCGGCGAGACGGCGCGCGCGGCCAACTGGGGGCTGAACGGCTACCAGCGGCCAACGACGCCGGAACTCGCCGCTTTGCCGTTGATCAGTTTCCAGCAGGTGACAAGCTGCGGGACGAACACCGAGGTATCGGTCCCCTGCATGTTTGCCCCGGTCGGCCGGCGCAACTACGATGCGGCGCGCATCAACGCCAGTGAGTCGCTGCTGCACGTCCTGGCGCGCGCCGGTGTCGGCGTGCACTGGCGCGACAACCAGTCGGGCTGCAAAGCCGTTTGCCAGGGCCTGCCGACCGACTCGGTCATCGCCCTCGACCCGCCCGGCCTGTGCGCAGCCGGCCGCTGCCTCGATGCCGGATTGCTGCACGGTCTCGACGAACGACTGGCGCAAGCGGCGGGAACGCAACTGCTCGTCCTCCATCAGATCGGCAATCACGGCCCATCGTACTTCCGGCGCTACCCGGCCGAATACGCTCGCTTTACGCCAGCGTGCGAGAACGACGACCTTGGACGCTGCACGCGCGAGGAAATCGTCAATGCTTTCGACAATGCGCTGCTCTACACCGATCACGTCCTCGCCAGCCTGATCGGCAAGCTGCAGGCGCACGCCGAGCGCATCGACGCGGCGGTCGTTTATGTTTCCGACCACGGCGAGTCGCTCGGCGAGAACAATCTTTATCTGCACGGCATCCCCTACGCCATCGCACCGAGCGAACAGACGAGCGTGCCGATGTTCGTCTGGTTGTCCGCCGGCCTGCGCAATTCCGCCGGCATCGACCTCGCGTGCCTGCAGCAGCGCGCGCAACAGCCGGCCAGCCATGATCATCTGTTCCACTCGCTGCTCGGCCTGCTCGATGTGCGCACGGCCTTGTACGAGGCAGACTGGGATCTTTTCGCCGGCTGCCGCGCGCGACCCGCCTGAGCCAGCAGCCGCCCCTGCGGCCTAGCCGAACCGGGCCTCTGCCTCCTGCAAACCAAGCTCGAAATAGCGCTTCTGGGCGCTGCTGTCCTTGAGCGAGATCGTCATGCTGGCGAGATCCTTCGGGCGCAGAATGTGCAGCGGCTTGCGGTAGTAGCGCTTGCCGCCAATCTCGGCGCTCGCCTGGCCGAGCACGGCGAGCATCTCATTGACCAGCGCTGCCTGCGTGAAGATGTGCGCGTTCGGCAGCGTGAGTTGCAGGTCGCTGACCAGCAGATGCGTGTCGATGCTGTTGAAGGGCAGGATGAACGACTTCGATCGATAAAGCTGGTCGAGGTCGCGGTGATAGTCGTAGTCGGTAAAGTCGACCGCGATGATCTCGTCGACCTGGTCGTCCTCGAACAGCGTGCGCAGCGGCGTGTTGTCGAGGTAGCCGCCTTCGATGTAGTAGTCGCCGTCGATGGTGATCGCCTTGAAGTAGGGAATCGTCGTGATGCCGGCAAGAAAAGCGTCCATGAACCGGTCCAGGCTCGCTTCGTCCACGCTGCGCAGGATTTCGTTGACGTTGAACGAGCGCGCCGCGCGTCGGGTGAGATTGGTCGCCCGGATGTCCCAGCGCACTTCGGCCAGATGCTCGGCCAGTAGTTGCCGGCGGTGGCTGTCGTCGAGCAGCAGCGACTTGCGGCAACTGTCCTTGTCGACGCTGAACAGGTGCGTGCCAGTGGGCAGCAACTGCGGGCGCAGTCCGAGGAAGTTCGAGAAGATGTGGAAGATGTCGGTCACGTTCAGCCGCACGGTGCGCGTCAGCACCGGCGGAAGTTCCTCCTGCTGCCAGTCCCAGAGCAGGTAGTCGATGACGATGTTGTTGCCCGAACTGGTCGACGCGATATGGACGACCGACTGGCCGTGCCGCTTCAGCCAGACCAGCACGCCTTCCGTGTAGAAGCTGTGATAGCCGCCGCCCGAGGCGACGAAACCGTATCGGGTCATGATCCTTTTCTCCCTGTCGTTGTGGTTGCGGCGGCCGTCGGGCGGCGCCGAGACACGCCCAGTTTGCCACAGGCGAACGCCTTCGTGCTGGCCTCCCAGGGGCGCGCCAGCGCATGACATGCCAGGAGTTTTCCCGTAGAATCCATCTTCTTGTTATCCGGCGGCGCAAGCCGCCGGTTCCGTTTCCAAGCCTGTGCAATGGGTAAGCCATGTCTCACCTGATGAACACTTATGCACGTTTGCCGATTGCCTTCAGTCATGGCAATGGTAGCTGGGTGACCGACAGCGAAGGCAAACGCTACCTTGATGCGCTATCGGGAATCGCCGTCAACACGCTGGGCCACAATCATCCGCGACTCGTCGCTGCAGTTGCCGAGCAGGCTGGGCGCTTACTTCACGCCTCGAACCTGTTCCGCATTCCCGAGCAGGAACGGTTGGCCGACCGCCTGTGCGAGCTGTCCGGAATGAAGGAGGCGTTCTTCTGCAACTCGGGCTGCGAGGCGAACGAGGCAGCGATCAAGCTGGCACGTTTTCTTGGCCACGAGCAGGGGATCGACAGTCCGGCGATCGTCGTCATGGAGCGTGCCTTCCACGGCCGGACGATGGCCACGCTGTCGGCCACCGGCAACCGCAAGGCACAAGCCGGATTCGAGCCGCTCGTCTCGGGTTTCGTGCGCGTGCCGTATAACGACCTCGAAGCGATTCGCGCCATTGCCCGGCACAACAAGAAGGTCGTCGCCGTGATGCTCGAAATCATCCAGGGCGAAGGCGGCATCAACCTTGCCGACCACGCTTTTCAGCGTGGCTTGCGCGCGCTCTGCGATGATCGCGGCTGGCTGCTGATCTGCGATGAAGTGCAATGCGGCATGGGCCGCACCGGAACCTGGTTTGCCTTTCAACACGCGGGCATCGTGCCGGACATCGTGACCCTCGCCAAGGGCCTCGGTGGCGGCGTCCCGATCGGCGCCTGTCTGGCCACGGGCAAGGCCGCCGGGCTCTTCCAGCCGGGTAACCACGGCTCGACCTTCGGCGGCAACCCGTTGGCGGCAACTGCCGCCTTGACGACGATCGAGGTCATCGAGCAGGAGGGCCTGATCGCGCACGCGGTGAGCGTCGGCGAACAGATTCGCCAGGGTCTGGCGCGCGCGCTGGCCGGCCAGCGCAGCGTCGTCGATATCCGCGGCCAGGGACTGATGATTGGCATCGAACTCGACCGCCCGTGCGGCGAACTGGTCACGCGCGCGCTGGCGGCTGGCCTGCTGATCAACGTCACCGCCGACAAAGTCGTTCGCCTGCTGCCGCCGCTCACCTTCAGCAACGAGGAGGCGCAGGAACTCGTTACCCGCCTGGCCGCTTTGATCGGCGAATTCCTTAGCGTTCCCTAGAGACCCGTCATGACCAGCGTCAAACACTTTCTTCGGTTCAACGATTTCGCACGCGACGAGTTTTCCTACTTGTTCGAGCGTGCCGCCTGGATCAAGGCGCAATTCAAGGCCTACCGCAAGTACTGGCCGCTTTGCGACAGAACGCTGGTGATGATTTTCGAAAAAGCGAGCACACGCACGCGCCTGTCGTTCGAGGCCGGCATGCAGCAGCTCGGCGGCTCGGCGATCTACCTCAACAGCCGGGATTCGCAACTGCAACGCGGCGAGTCGGTCGAGGACGCGGCGCAGGTGATCTCGCGCATGAGCGATGTGGTAATGATCCGGACGTTTCAGCAGGCGATCATCGAGCGTTTTGCCGCCCACTCGCGCGTACCGGTGATCAACGGACTGACCAACGAGTATCACCCCTGCCAGATCCTGGCCGACATCTTCACCTACATCGAACACCGCGGGCCCATCCAGGGCAAGACCGTTGCCTGGATCGGCGATTCGAACAACATGTGCAATACCTGGCTGCAGGCTGCCGAGGTGCTCGATTTTCACGTGCGCGTGTCGACCCCGCCCGGCTACGAAGTCGAAGCGACCACCGCCGGCGTCGCGGACACCAAGCATTTCGAACAGTTCGCCGATCCGCTGGAAGCCGCACGCCAAGCCGACCTGGTGACCACCGACGTGTGGACCTCGATGGGTTTCGAGGCGGAAAACGAACAGCGTCGACGCGACTTCGCCGATTGGCAGGTCAACGGCGAGATGATGCGCGCCGCACAGCGCGACGCGCTGTTCATGCATTGCCTGCCGGTGCACCGTGGCGAAGAGGTCACCGCGGAAGTCATCGACGGACCGCAAAGCGTCGTCTGGGATGAAGCGGAGAACCGCCTGCATGCGCAGAAGGCGCTGCTCGAGTATCTTCTGCTCGGCCGCGTCGCGCTTTGACCCTTTTGCCCATCGTTTGACAACTTATTGAATCGAATCGTCGGAACGACCATGAGCCAGATCAATAAAGCGGTACTCGCCTACTCGGGCGGCCTCGACACCTCGGTCATCCTCAAATGGCTGCAGGACACCTACCAATGTGAGGTCGTCACCTTCACGGCCGACCTCGGACAGGGCGACGAACTCGAAGCAGCGCGACCAAAAGCGCTGCAATTCGGCATCGCACCGGAGAACATCTATATCGATGACCTGCGCGAAGAGTTCGTGCGCGACTTCGTCTTTCCGATGTTTCGCGCCAACACGCTCTACGAAGGGGAATACCTGCTGGGCACCTCGATCGCCCGTCCGCTGATTGCCAAGCGGATGATCGAGATCGCCAATCTGACCGCGGCCGAGGCGATTGCACACGGCGCCACGGGCAAGGGCAACGACCAGGTCCGCTTCGAACTCGGCGCCTACGCCCTGCGGCCCGACATCCGGATCATCGCGCCCTGGCGCGAATGGGATCTCCTCTCGCGCGAGAAGCTGCTCGCCTACGCCGAAAAGCACGGCATCCCGGTCGAAATGAAGCACCGATCGGGTGGTTCGCCGTATTCGATGGACGCGAACCTGCTCCATATCAGCTACGAGGGCCGGCACCTCGAGGACCCGGCAGCGGAGGCCGAGGAATCGATGTGGCGCTGGACGGTATCGCCGGAAGCAGCACCCGACGCCGCCGAGTACGTTGACCTCGAATTCGAACAAGGCGATCTGACCGCGATCAACGGCGAGCGGCTACCGGCACACGAGTTGCTCGCCCGGCTCAATCGACTGGGCGGCAAACACGGGGTCGGACGGATCGATCTGGTCGAGAACCGCTACGTCGGCATGAAGTCGCGCGGCTGCTACGAGACCCCCGGCGGAACGATCCTGCTGCCGGCGCACCGGGCGATCGAGTCGATCACGCTCGACCGCGAAGTCGCTCATCTGAAGGACGATCTGATGCCGCGCTACGCCAGCCTGATTTACAATGGCTATTGGTGGAGCCCTGAGCGGCGCGCGCTGCAGGCGCTGATCGACCACACGCAGCAGACAGTGAACGGCTGGGTACGCGTCAAGCTCTACAAGGGAAACGTCATCGTCGTCAGCCGCGATTCGAAGACCGATTCTTTGTTCGATTCGACGATTGCCACCTTCGAGGACGACGCCGGCGCCTACGATCAAAAGGACGCTGCCGGTTTCATCAAGCTGAACGCCCTGCGCATGCGGATTGCGGCCAAACTAGCGCAGCGCAAGCGCTGAACGGAGGCAGGCTCAGTCGATGTTCGGACTGACGGAAGAGCAGATTGCCGATTTTGGCATGACCTTCGGGGTCGGTGCCTTCATGCTCTTCATGCTCTTCATCATCGGCGAAATCGCCTGGAAGGCAAAGGCGGGCAAGCTGGGAACGATCATCCTCTTCTTCGTTCTCGCCTTCGGCATGATCGGCTTCATTACCAAGACGATCCTGGAAAAGATGTGGAAAATGTGAACGACGAGGAAACTTGACATGCCTTCATTCGATTTTTCGTCGGAAGCCGACATGGCTGCGCTGCACAATGCAATCGACGTTGCCCGACGCGCGATCGACAACCGCTACGACTTCAAAGGCACGAGCGCCAAGGTCGAGCTGAACGAGAAAGACCGGCTGATCACGCTTTTCGGCGATTCCGAGTTCCAGCTTGGCCAGATCAAGGACCTTCTCTTCCCGGCGATGGAAAAGAAGGAGAAGGAGAGCACCAAGCGGCTGGATGATCAGCCGGTGCAGCGAATCTCCGGCAACAAGGTCAAGCAGGAACTGAAAATCAAGGTCGGCATCGACTCCGAACTGGCGAAAAAGATCGTCCGCCTGGTCAAGGACTCCAAACTGAAGGTACAGGCTTCGATTCAGGGCGAGGCCGTGCGTGTGAGCGGTGCCAAGCGCGATGAACTGCAGGCGTGCATCGCCCTGGTGACCAAGGCGATTGCCGACTTCCCGATCAAATACGGCAACTTTCGCGACTGACGACCGAGCTCATCGCGCGACCACAGCAGGGGACGGGCATGTTCGATAAACCGGACAAAGGGGTCGCCAAGATCGAACAGTCCAGCCCCGGCGCGCTCTCGTGGACCGAGGAGTTGCGCCGCGTGGCGATGGCGGTCAGCAAGAAAGACCGCGGCGCGTCGGCCGCACGGCAGCAGTTGTTCTACCTGCTGCACTGGACGAGCGACGGCAGTGGCTTCGGGGTTACTGTGCACAAGGGGCGCGAACCGGAAAGCGCCGACGAACTATGGAGCATCGACCGCGCGCTGAGCAAACCACCGCGCTTCGTCAGCGAAGACGACCGGCTGATTCTCGCCTTGCTCTGGGCCGAGCGCTCGGTCGATACCGGATTGCGCGCCTTCAGCCTTGGCCCACAGCACGGCCCGGAAGCGCTGCAACGGATGGCAAAGAGCGAACGTCTCTGCCGTTGGGACGATTTCTCCTGCCTGACGCTCGCCGACACGCGGCCCGCCCGCCTGCGCTGGCGGAGCAACGAACACGGGCAACAGGTTCCGGTACTCGAACCGCGACCGCCAGCCAGCCTGATCATCCCGTGGACGACACCCTGGTACCTTGACCTGCAGACAAGGCAGCTCGGGCCGCTCGCGGTCGACGGCAACCCGGATCTGGTCGCCCGGATCTTTTCCTTGCCGCCGCTCTCGCCAAGCGCCGCGGCGCTGGTCGGTGAGGTGCTGACCGAGCCGGCCTCGCCGCTCCCCGGGGCGCGGCCGGTGGGCAGCACGCGGATGCGCGTCATTGTCGACCAACCGCTCGCGCTGCTGCGCCTGGAAACGGTGAGCACGCACGGCAACCGCAACTGGCGGGATTACTGCGCCAGTTTCGCCGGCGGTCCGTTCGACGTTGCACTGCCGGTCTTTCGTTATGGCGACGCAGAAGTCAAGCCTTACGACGCGCGCGATTTCATCACTCTGGAGAGCGGCGAAACGGTACGCATCGAGCGCCGTGTCGAGGTCGAGCAGCGTCTGATGCAGGCGCTGGCCGACGCCGGGCTGGAAAAGATTCCGGGTTATGTCCTGAATACCTTTGGCAAACCACCCGACAATGCCTATGGTCTGGCCAGCGAGGGCGCCTGGCCGCTCTTCATGCACGAGGACAAGCACCCCTTGCAGGCTGCCGGCTGGCAGGTCGACTTCGCCGACAGCTTCCGGCATCGTCTGCTCGTCATCGAAGCGTGGACGGCTGAACTCGTCGCCGGTGACGATGGCTGGTTCGAGCTCGACATGGGGGTCATCGTCGAAGGCCAGCGCCTGCCGCTGGCGCCGTTGCTGGCCGCGCTCTTCCGGCGCGACGGGCGCTGGCTCGACAGCAGCTTGTTGGCCCAGATCCCCGACGACGAACTGATCGAACTGACCACCCCGGCCAGTCAGCGCCTGCGCGCGCCAGCATGGCGGCTAAAGCCGCTGGCGGCGACGCTGATTGACCTCTTCGAGGGTTTTTCCGGTGGCACCAGACTGCAGCTTTCGCGTTTCGACGCCCCCCGCCTGAGCGAACTGAACGACAGCAGCCGCTGGCAGTTCCACGGCCAGGGCGACCTCCTGAAGCTGGCCGAACAACTGACGGCAGCGCAGGGGATTCGCCACATCACGCCGCCAGCCGGACTTGGCCTCGATTTGCGCCACTACCAGATGGAAGGACTCGCCTGGCTGCAATTCCTGCGCGAACAAAAGCTTGCCGGAATACTCGCCGACGACATGGGGCTCGGCAAGACAGCCCAGACGCTGGCTCACCTGCTGCTGGAAAAGGAAGCCGGGCGACTTGATCGGCCGGCCCTGATCATCCTGCCCACATCGCTGATCTTCAACTGGAAGAACGAAGCTGCGCGCTTCGCGCCCGGTCTGTCGATTCTGTCGCTGCACGGCCCAGGACGCAAGGCGCGCTTTACCGAAATCGGCGACCACGATGTCGTGCTCACCACCTACCCCCTGCTCTGGCGTGACGCTACCGAACTGACCCGCTACAGCTATCACCTGCTGATTCTCGACGAGGCGCAAACGGTCAAGAACGCGCGCAGCCAGGGGGCCGAAGTAGTACGCCGACTCACCGCGCGGCATCGCCTGTGTCTGACCGGAACGCCACTGGAAAACCATCTCGGCGAACTGTGGAGTCAGTTCGACTTCCTGTTGCCTGGCTTCCTCGGTACTTATCCGAACTTCAACAAGTTCTGGCGGACGCCGATCGAAAAGCAGCAGGACAGCCAGCGGCGCGACCTGCTGGCGCGCCGCGTGCGACCGTTCATCCTGCGCCGGAAGAAGGAGGATGTCGCGCGCGAGTTGCCGGCAAAAACGATCATCGTACGTAGCGTCGAACTGGTCGGTGGCCAGCGCGACCTGTACGAAACGGTACGCATTGCAATGGACGAGCGCGTGCGCGAGGAAATTGCCAGCAAAGGGTTCAACCGTAGCCAGATCGTCATTCTCGACGCACTCCTCAAGCTGCGCCAAGTCTGCTGCGATCCTCGCCTGGTCAGTGCGAAGTCGGCCCAGAAGGTCAAGGAGCGTGCCAAACTCGAACTCTTGATGACGATGCTGCCCGAACAGGTCGAAGAGGGACGCAGGATTCTGCTTTTCTCCCAATTCACCAGCATGCTCGCCCTGATCGAGAAGGAACTGCGCCACGCCGGCCTCGACTATCTGATGCTCACCGGTGAAACCAGGAACCGGGAAGAGCAAGTGGAGCGCTTCCAGTCGGGTGAGGTGCCGATATTCCTGATCAGCCTGAAGACCGGCGGAGTCGGGCTCAACCTGACCGCTGCCGATACGGTCATTCATTACGATCCTTGGTGGAATCCAGCGGCAGAAAATCAGGCAACCGACCGGGCGCATCGGATAGGCCAAGACAAGCCGGTTTTTGTTTACAAGCTGATCGTCGCCGGCAGCATCGAGGAAAAGATCCTCGCGCTCCAGGAACGCAAGGCCGAGCTTGCCGCACGAATTCTCTCCGCCGATCGTGAGATCGATGCGAAGTTTGGCAATGAGGACATCGCGGCGCTCTTTGCACCGTTGCCCGGCTGAAGCCCTGACCGGCTGAGGGCAGCACCCGGCTTGCCCAGCCCCCATCTCTCAAGTTCCCGAGTTAAGGACCGTTAACCGTAAAGCGCGTGCGCAACCCAACGGTTGGGGGCGAGTTCGCGCGCACCGTTCCATGCGAAAGTCAGATGGGCAACCAGCGGAAAGCGATTTCAGATGCGCCGGAAGAGGTATCACGGGAGCAGCCGGCAGAACACGCACGGCCTTCCGTGCTGATTGTCGATGACGACCAGGTCATGCGCCTGCTCGAACGCGAGACCTTGACTCGTTTTGACTTCGAGGTCAGCGAAGCGATCGACGGTCAGTCCGCGCTTGACATGCTGGCAAGCGCCATACCCAGCCTCGTCCTGCTCGACGTTGAAATGGCGGGCCTCGACGGATTCCAGGTCTGCCGGCGCATCCGCGAAAACTGGGACGCAACTGATCTGCCGGTCGTGATGGTCACCGGCATGGATGACCTGAGGTCGATCAACCAGGCGTACATGGCGGGCGCCAACGATTTCATCGCCAAGCCAATCAACTGGCCAATGCTCGGCCACCGAGCGCGCTATGTGGTGCGCTCAGCGCAGGCGGCTCGCCGCTTGCGCGCACTTGAGGAAAAGCAGGCAGCGATCACACGAGCCATCCCGGACATGATCTTCGTCCACGACGCACAAGGGCGCTACCTCGACTTCAAGCCTGCCTTCGGGCAACAGCCTTTCGTTCCTCCGGAAGACTTTCTCGGCAAGCACCTGGCGAGCGTTCTTCCAACCGATGCCGCCGAAGTCATTCAGCATGGCATCGAGCGTGCGCTGGGCCGGCAGGGACTGCAAGCGGTGAACTACAAGCTGCCGATGCCTGACGGGCTGCACCACTACGAAGCGCGCATCGCACCGAGCGGCGAGAATCAGGTGGTGATCGTCGTACGGGACATCACCCTGCAAAAACTGAACGAAGAAAAGGTGCGTCGCCTGGCCTACTTTGACGCGCTGACCGGCATGCCCAACCGGCTGGGCTTCCTCGAACGTCTGGAGGGCGAATTACTCCGCGCGCGCCGCAGCAGCCGACCACTCGCGCTTCTCTTTCTCGACCTCGACGACTTCAAACGGATCAACGACACGCTGGGCCACAACGCCGGCGACTACCTGCTGCAGGCAGTAGCCGATCGGCTGAAGCAGAAGCTTCGCCCGGGTGACTTCGTTTCGCGCCCGGCGCTCGATCAGGTTGGCGCGCAGTTCGCACGCCTCGGGGGCGACGAGTTCACCGTCGTCCTGCCCGGGGTCGACGACACGCAGGTCATTACACCGATTGCCGAGCGCATGCTGGCCCTGCTCAGTCGCCCATTCGTGATCAGCGACCAGGAAATCACGGTGACTTCCAGCATTGGCATCGCAACCTTTCCCGAAGACGGCGACGACGCCGCCTCGCTGCTCAAGCACGCCGACACGGCAATGAATCACGCCAAGGCACAGGGCCGCAACAATTGGCAAAAGTACAGCAAGGCGCTGACCAACCAGGCAATGACCCGCCTGGCGCTGGAAAACGATATGCGAAAGGGCCTCGAACGCGACGAGTTCTGCCTGTTCTACCAGCCGCAAATTGGCGCCACCGATGGTTCGGTCGTCGGGGTAGAGGCGCTCATTCGTTGGCGCCATCCAGAGCACGGTCTGGTCTCGCCAATCGACTTCATCCCCGTCGCCGAAGAGAGTGGCCTGATCGTTCCCATGGGTGAGTGGGTGATTCGGAAAGCCTGCCTGCAGGCGATGCAATGGCAGCAGCGCGGCGTACCGGCACCACGCATCGCGGTCAACGTCTCCGCCCGTCAACTGCGCGGAAGCGATTTCATTGGCCGCGTCGCAGCGATCGTCGCCCAAACCGGGATCAGCCCGGAATGCCTTGAGCTCGAACTGACCGAAAGCATCCTGATGCATGCCGAGGTGCGCCGGGTCGAAGGATTGCTCCGGCTGAAGGCGCTTGGTGTTCATTTCGCAATCGACGACTTCGGCACCGGCTACTCGTCGCTGTCCTACGTCAAGCGGTTTCCCATTGGCATGCTGAAGATCGATCAGAGTTTTATCCGTGGTTTACCGCATAATGCGAACGATGCAGGCATCACGACGGCGATCGTCGCGATGGCCCGCAGCCTTGGCCTGGAAGTGATTGCCGAGGGGGTGGAGACCCAGGCCCAGGTCGAGTTTCTGCGCCATGCGGGTTGCCACAAGATGCAAGGCTATCTGTTCAGTCGCCCGCTTCCCGAGGGCGAGATCGAGCGCGTGCTGCAGGCCGGCCGGATGGTCCTGGCATGAGCTGGCGATGCCCTGAGGCGCTCGCTTCGATGCTCGCCAGGTACGCAAAACAAGCGACGGAGAAACGGGACGGAAAAAAGGGGAAGGGGAAATGAAGTATCGCCATGACACGGTGCAAAGCGCCGAGTACTTGCGTCTGGCCGTCAAGCGTATGGCCCAACAGGCGGCCGGCCTGCATCCGGCAAGTTATGCGATCTGGTACGAGTACGTTGCCGGAATCAATCCGGATCTGCGGTCGGCGATCGACGCGTATCTCCAACGTGGTGAGCGCCTCGACGATCGGACGACGTACGCCCTCTATGCGAAGTACGTCTCGGCACTGGATGCGCAGACTGCCCAGCGGATAGGCGATAACGTCACGCAACTGGTCGATCAGGTTTCGGCATCGGCGGTCGAGGCGGGCAATCAGGCTTCGCGCTTCGGCGACTCGCTTGAACGCTGGAGTGGCGAACTGCTGGAACCGCCGGGGCCGCGGAGTCAATTCAGCCTAGGCGTCGAGGATATATTGCGCGGAACGCGCGAAATGCAGTCGGCAATCACTACCCTGCAGGAACGGCTCGAGCAAAGCACGCGCGAGGCGCAACAGTTACGAAATGACGTTGCGCGTGCGCGTGAAGAGGCCTTGCTCGACCCACTGACCGGGCTGACCAACCGACGTGGCTTCGACCTGGCAATTGCCGCCGCCGCCAAGGAAGTGGAAGCCGGCGCCACGCCGGGACCATGTCTGTTGATGATCGATCTGGATTCGTTCAAGCGTCTGAACGACACCTACGGCCATCCATTTGGCGACCGGGTATTGATCAAGGTAGCTGAGATCTTGCGGGCAAACGTCAAAGGCAAGGACACGGCTGCACGCTACGGCGGCGAGGAATTCGCCGTACTTCTGCCGCAAACCCCACGCGGTGGCGCTGTCGGCCTGGCCGAGGCGCTGCGCGCCATGGTCGCCTCGAGTCGCGTCCGACAAAATGGCAAGAACGAGACCTGGGTGGGGAATTTCACCGTATCGATCGGCGTCGCCGACCTCGTGCCGGGAGAGTCGGCAGCCGACCTCGTTGCGCGCGCCGACCGCGCCCTATACACCGCGAAAACTCAGGGACGAAATCGCGTCCAGCTAGCAACACGCCCAACACCCGTGCCGACCACCGACTGACGCCGCGACCGGGCAAGAGGCGAGCTTGGCAACGCCCGGCCGCAGCGCGGGGTAAACCCGGAGCCAACCGGTCTCCCCCGCCCTATGCTGCGCCCTACTTGCCGACTGCAGCCTTAGCCTTGTCAGCAGCCTCCTTGGTTGCGTCGGCGGCCTTGGCCACCGCCTCCTTGCCCGCTTCCTTGGTTGCCTCGACCACTTCCTTGGTCTTTTCAGTCGCCGTAGCGGCTGCCCCAGCCGCGCTTTCCTTGGCGGCAACCGCGACATCCTTTGCCGCCTCCTTGGTTGCAACCGCGGCGTCCTTGGCCGCCTCCTTGGTTGCCACGGCGGCTGCCCCTACGGCTTCGCCAGCTTTCTTGGCCGCGTCTTCAGCCTTTTGTGCCGACTCCTTGGCCGCGGCTTTGGCGGCATCTTCCTTTTGTCCACACGCCGACGCGGCCAGCGCGAGCAGGGCGGATAGGACAAGCAGGCGAATCTTCATGATTTGTACCTCCGAAAATATATGGGGATCGGGAACTCGTCAGGACGCTTCGCCCCGGAGCGGCGAGAACTCCCGGCGGCAAACGGCTTTCCCAGCCGCGCCGATTGCTCGCGCGCCATGGCGAATCCCTTACATCACACCATATTCGCGGACCGGAGTAAACCGGCTCGCCCATGGTCGGTCCATGATCGGTCACAGCCGCGGGCCATGAACCGGAGTGGTCCTGAACTCGCGGACGAAAGACGTCAGCTCCGCGCTGGTCCCACAAACGAGCACGCTGTCGTCGGCGCGGAGCGAAAAATCGTCTTCGAAGTCGACGATCACACCCGGCCCGCGCTCGACCGCCACCACCAGCGCGCCCGCCCGCTCGCGCACCCGGCCGCGTACCGGGTGCCCGCCGACCAGCGCCCCGGGTGAAACGCGGATGAACCTGAGGCGACTATCGATCGCCACCGCCTGTTCCCCACGCAAGTAATAGCTCAGCGTACGCCCGGCAATCTGACCGAGCGAGAGAGCGCAATCGGCACCAGCCTGGTAGAGACGGGCAACATTCGCGGTTCGCTCGGCGCGAACGATCAATGGAACCTCCGGCGCGTGATCGCGCACCACCGCCGTAGCAAAAATCGCCTCGCTATCGTTGCTCAAGGCGAGAACGACGGCACTCGCCCAACACACTCTAGCGCGCTCCAGGGTGGCATGCTCAAGGACGTTGCCGACGACATCGACACCCGGAATTGGCTGCCGATCGACCACCGTGGTCGTTTCGCCAGCCTCGATCAGCAGTTCGACCAGCCGCCGACCGACAACACCGTAACCCGCAACAACGATCGGCCCGCGGCGACGAACAGGTATTGCCAACCGTTCCACCTTCGCCAGATTGGCATGCGCACCGACAACGACCAGAATCGCGCCCGGCTCGATCCGCGTCTCCGAACGCACGGCAGCCGCGAAGCTACCGTTGACCCACTGCCCGATGACGGTCACTCCGTGCCGTACGCGCAGGTGCAGATCGCTCAGGCGCACACCAGCCAGCGGGCTACTCGCCCGCACGCGAAATTCGGCAACGCCCACCTGACTGTTTAACAGGCGCAGGCCCTCGATCGGCGGGCTGATATGCGTGCTGGCCCGGGCAGCGAGGCCTGCGACCAACACCGGCAAGGGGGTAAGCACCTCGGAAGCGCCCACTTGGAGAAGTGGCGGACGGTACGGCAGATCTTCAGCGAGGGCGTAGATCGGCCCTTCGAAACCGTTCTCGCGGGCGCTCAGAATGCACATTGCATTTCCCTGATCGGGCCCGTTGGCGACCAGCGCACGCGCACCTTCAACGCCGCTCAGCAAACGCGAATCGTCATCCATCTTGCCGAACACGACATCGTAGCCGCGATTCCGCAAACGCCGGGCCAGCGCCATGTCCTCCTCGACGATAACGAAGGCAGTACCGCTTTGCTGGCACTCGTCGAGGACCGATTCGATCGTCGAACTGTAGTGATAGAACAGGATGACGTCGCGCATTGGCGGCAGACAATGCGGCAAGCGTGCCTCGAAACGCTCCTCCAGATAAGGCCGCAGACAAAATGGAATGGCCAGGACCAGGAACAGCATCCCGAACAGCTGGGCGAGAATGGTCAGGGTAACCGTCAGCGGATGAGTTCCGCGCGCGAGTATGCCCGAACCGGCACCCGACAACATGGCCAGGGCCCATTCCAGGGCAGACCAGAAATCGGTCTCTCTACCCTCGAGGTGCTCCGCCGCAAGCACGAAGAGGCTGCCGAAAACGACGACGGCCACCGGTACGGTGAGCAGAACCAGGACCAGACGCCACCTCGATCGCTGCAAGCTGCAAGTCTCCTTTCGCATCACCGAACGCCGCCGGGTCGCTAGCCGCCACCCGTGGCAGCGGCAAGTATCCGCAGAAAGGAGTGTGCCGTCAAACGCTTAGCGCACTTCCTCGGAGCCCGCGCGGAACCCGTTTGGGCAGGTTCTCGCTTGCTGCGCCCGGCCAGCGCCGAGCCGTCGGAAACTACGATCATTAAACCAATCTCCTGAAAGCCCGGTACCGGTGATCCTGGGCGCCGTGCACGAGCGCCTGACAGGACAGGTGATTTATCCGGGCCGTGGGTGTAGATTGCGCTCTGGGCAGGGAGCCGAACACCTCCCGGGCGAACGGGTGGTGTGCCGAACGCTGGGCATGGCCAATCGATGAGCAATCCGGCCCGGCGGTCACCAATCGTTCGCCCAAGCCTTTTGGAGTTCCTGGCATGTATCTGAATTTCCTTGCGATCTGGCGGCCCCTAGCCAGTCCGAGCGTTTCTCTCCGCGATCGCGGCGTGCTCGCAGCCGGCGGCGGAAGTACCGGTGTCGGCGGCCAGCGTCAAGAGAAATTCCCGGGCAAGCACCTGGCTGTAGGCCCTGCACTCGAGTCTAGCGAGATTCTTGCTCCAGCTTTGTGCACTGGTTCCGCTTCAGGCTTCATTCGCGCGCACACGGAAGGAGCCCGCAGGAGGATGCTTCGCACTGCGCACAGTATCGGCTTGCCGGCCGTCGAGCGCGTCTCGCCTTGGCGCCGTCGGGCGCGGTGCTGTGCAGCCATCGCCGAGCCGTGCGAATTGCAGGAGATTTGATGAGCGAAGCTTTACCACCTCTGATCCGTGCCCTTCTGAACCCCCGCTGCTACCCCGAACCGGCAGCGACAGTTGACCTGGTCGAAACGCACGCCTCCTGGGTACTCCTCGCCGGCAGTTTCGCCTACAAGATCAAGAAGCCCGTCGTCTTGCCCTTTCTTGACTATGGCACGCTCGACCGGCGCTTGGCTTGCTGCTCCGCCGAACTGCAGCTCAACCGCCGTTTTGCCCCCGACCTCTACCTCGAGGTGGTCAGTATCGTCGACGGAGACGCCGGTCCCCAGATCGGCGGATCGGGCAAGCCACTCGAGTATGCCGTGAAAATGCGCCGCTTCGCGGAAAGTGGACGCCTCGACCGGCTTTGCGTGCACCGCCATCTGTTTCCAGAACACATCTCCGAGCTCGGCACAGCGATCGCCACCTTTCACCAAGCAGCGGCGGTCGCACCACCAACGAGCGAATTTGGTCGACCAGAGCTGGTGCGCGCCCAGGTGTTGGACAACTTCACCGAGCTCGAAGCGCTGCTCCCCGATGGCCCGATACAGGCGCAGCTCAATTCGCTCGCTGCTTGGTCGTTGCGTGACTTCACTCGCCTGACGCCACAGCTTGCGGCCCGCCGCGCTGGCGGCCGAATACGCGAGTGCCATGGCGACCTGCACTTGGGCAACCTGGTGCTGATTGGATCGCGCGTCAGACCTTTCGACTGTATCGAATTCAGTGAAGTCCTGCGCTGGATTGACGTTGCAAGCGAGATCGCATTCACCTACATCGATCTCCTTAGCCACCAGCAGTCGGCACTGGCTGGCTGGTTCATCAACGAGTGGCTGAGCGCCAGCGGCGATTATGGCGCGCTTGCCGTTCTGCGCTTCTACGCGGTGTATCGCGCTCTCGTGCGCGCCAAGATCGAAGCGGTGCGGGCCGCGCAGCGGTCGGACGAACTGTCTGCCGCCAGCCAGTACCTCGCACTTGGCCTCCGCCTCACGCAAGCTCGCGCCCGACGACTGATCATCACACACGGCGTCGCTGGCTGCGGCAAGAGCCGCGCCGCGCGCCGACTCGTTCTGCAGGATGCCGGCGCGTCAACCATCCGCCTGCGCTCGGATGTCGAGCGAAAACGCCTGTTCGGCCTGGCAGCAACCGCCGACAGCAAGTCGCCGGTCGATCGTGGAATCTACTCGACCGAGGCGAGCGAACGAACCTATTCCCGTTTGCATGATATGGCCGCCGAGGCTCTGGCCCACGGTTGGTCAGCAGTGGTGGACGCAGCCTTCCTCGAACGTTCATGGCGCGAGCGCTTTCATGAATTGGCCAAGAGCACTGGCGTGCCATTTCACATCGTCGCCCCGCAAGCCAGCGAAGCGCAACTGCGCGCGCGCATCCGGCGCCGCCGCGCCCGCGGACATGACGCGTCGGAAGCGAGCGCCGCCGTCCTGGTGCGACAGATGGCTCGTATCGAAGGGCTGACCGATCAGGAACGCCGGCATCTGCTCTAGTTGGCGCGCGACAGCAAGGCCCGGCGATCTGTCGGAAAACTTTACACGCGGCTCGCAGAAGGCTTTTGATTCGTATCCTACTGTACTGTTTTATCGGAACAAGCAGAGCCTTGTGAGAGGCGGCACGAATTTTGCTTTGACGACTTACGAACGTTCCCGGTGAAGCCTCGCAGGTTTGTCGAGGACGCCAGCAGCCATGGCCGCGTCAAACAGAGCGCGATCGAGCTCACCCAGTGGGCCACGGTGAAAAGGGTGCGTTGCGTGATCGGCGAAGCCCAGCAAGGGAATCTCTGCGACCACCGGTGTGCGCCAGCTTACGGTCTGACGTCCATACGAAAGTCGCCGGTTCAGGCAGGCCATCGGTGAGACGCAAGGCGGGCGTGCGCAAGGGTGGTTTCGCTCGAAACGGTGGACAACGCTTTTTTTTGGCGTAAAATCATATCCTGTTGTAGTACGTCGCGATTTGGTCGGGTCGGGGAGCACTAATGAATATCCTCAATAACTGGAAGATTCTTGAACTGATCACCCGTGAAGGCGAGACCCTCGTGTGTATTGAAGGAAGGGTCTACGGAAGCAATCCTCGGTTTCCGTCGTCTTCGCACATCAGAACTTCCCCGGTCACCGGTTACAGCCTTGAGTCGAACTCAATGGTCGTCACGACCAAGCGTGGCTCCGAATACCTCCTGGGTAAGCCCGACCCGTCCGAAACATTTGCCCAGCAACGCCTGATCCGCCGTTTGGCTCGCCTGCGCCAATCCCCGCCTTCCAAGTTCAACGCACTCGAATCGCAACTGACCGACTACAACAACTCCCATCGTGACGGTGAGCCGCTAGGCGAAGCGGAGCGTAACGAAGTCGATGAACAGATCAACAGCTTCCTGACGACCGCAGAGAACCGATAGGACAGCCGCCGAGCGACGACGGGCACGACACGATGCCGCATCGCTAGACGCTCATAGCTCCTAGACCCTCGTAGCTCGCGGTACCGCGCGAGCCATCTCCCAAATGACGACGGGGACCGAAGCCCCCGCCGATAGCCATTCTGTTTATCGGGCGGCTACGCCCTCAGCAGGCCTTAAGCGGCCAGTGCGAAACGCTCATCGTTGGCGTTTGTGGTTTTGCGCGGATTACGTCCGTCGCCTCTCGGGTCGCCTGCTCGCCATATTTCACCCTGTCGAAACCAGTACACCCCCGTAGTGGTGGAGGTGGCGGGAATCGAACCCGCGTCCAAAGCGCTTCCGGTTTGCCGGAATTACGACCATAGTCGAATTATAGTCTACGCACGATCGAACACCAAGCTAAGGGTGCAATTGGAAGTGCGACTGTGGGTTAGGCCGCCTGCTGACCTCTGGACTGCCAATAGCTGTCCCACTCCTGGTTGGCACGGCAGACACGCAGGGCCAGCATGTG